>ENA-UOWO01000521-UOWO01000521.1-activated-sludge-metagenome-genome-assembly--contig:-NODE-521-length-55647-cov-49.732372_pt1 | contig 55647 bp, 32 predicted proteins | sample MGYA00238148_ERZ761564 | MGnify/ENA primary metagenome ERZ761564 (study PRJEB28885, sample SAMN05720194) | activated sludge metagenome | isolation source: Anaerobic digester | place: USA...
GGATTTCCGGGGTGTTTGGGCCGGTGCTTGAAAGCACCGGACATCGTCTTTATTGGTGGTCTGTCCCGGGCGGGGAACGGTGGCTGAAGCCACCGCCTTCCGTCTTTGCAGGTCGGTTCCGGAATGACAGTTCGGAGCTGGGATTACGCCCCTCCCATATCCTCCTCCCATATCCCCCTCCCATATCCCCCTCCCATATCCTCCTCCCGTACGCCTCCCCTGAACATCCCGCTGAGTTCCCGCCTGTCAAGTGGGAACTAAGCGGGTTGTTACCGGGATGTGAGCAGGTTGGGCTCAAGGGGGATGGCGGATGTAAGAAAAGAAGTTGTGAATAAATAATCTTTGACATCTATGAAAGAGTGATTAAGTTGATAATATAGGTTCCGTTTCCCGGAACCGGACCCGAGATTAACGCCAGGGCCTGAAACAGGCTTGGGCAGGATAAATTCAGTCAACCCAGATTTTTAGGAGAGACCATGCATACAGGCAGATTGATGATTTTAGTGGCTCTGGCGGCCTTGGGCGCGCTGGCCGGCGGGCTGTACGCCCAGACGGCCCGGCCAGACCTTGCCCAGGAGCGCTCCGCTGGCGCCAGCCCGGAGGAGAATCCGAACACCCGGGTTACCGCCGTCTGGACCGGCGCCATATCCAGCCTCTGGAACGAGGCCGGCAACTGGGGCACGAACCAGATCCCCACCAGTTCGGTGGACGTTTTGATTCCGGCCGGAACAAGCCGCAAACCCGTCACCACAGTAACCACGGCCTATTGCCGCAGCCTTACCCTGGAAGGCGGAAGCTGGCTCACCCTGAGCAGCAGCAGCCTGGTGGTCGCGCAGGACGCGAACATCACCGGCTGGCTTTACATAAACGGCAATTTAAACCTGGATGTGAACGGCGACCTGAACTGGAATTCAGGCTCGGCGGCCCAGATCTCCCACACCGGCGCCGAGATCTTCTGTGCCGGGGACATGTGGTTCCACCCCGGCTCGAACGTCCAGATGGCCATGGGCACCGTCGAACTCGACGGCTTGAGCGATTCCACCCTTTACAACTACAGCCCGAACACCCGGCTGTTCAATCTCCGCTCCGATGTGGAGGGGACCTATACCTTCTATCTGAGCGGCTCCGAGGATTTCCACATCAACGGCAATTTCTACAACTATTACGGGTGCCGCAACGTGTCCACCCTGGCCGGGACCATCCATTTGCGGGGGGATCTGAACGATTACAACGCTACAGTCAACCGGGGGGTGCAATGGGCAAACGGGACCCTGAAGACGACCGGCACGGATCAAAGCATCAGCCTGGCGGGGGCGGACGCCTATCTGAACCACCTCACCATCACTTCCAGCGGCAGGGTGACCCTGAACAGCAACCTGCGCCTCAAAGGAAGCTACGCCATTTATGACGGCAGGTTCGACGCCCTGAACAATCGGGTGACGGTGGAGGGAGACTGGACCAACTATGCCCAATTATCCTATCTGGACGGCAGTTCGCGCGTGGTCTTCGCCGGAATAGGCAGCCAAACCGTGTACGGCGACGAAGGGTTTCACATCCTGGAAGTGGCCAACGGCGGGGCGCTGCGGATCGACGGCGGCTCCTACGTGGCCTGCGCGGTTTACGACTGGACCTCCGGCGGGATCGAGATCAGCGAGCCCTACGCCTGGTTCGACGCCCGGGACCTGGCTGACAACGGCATCGCCGGCAACTGGTGGCTGAGCGCGGACGGCACCATCGAACTGGCCAATCCGGCGCCGGGCGACAACATCGGCCTGAAGGGAAATCTGTTCATCTCCGGGGGCAACTTCGCGGTATACGGGGGCAGCGCAGACTCCTACTGGCCATCCGGGGGAAACGCCTCCATCTCCATGAGCGGCGGCGTGCTGGAATTCCTGAACCAAGGGGTTTACATCGTTCCCTCCTCCTCCTACGGCTTCTCCGCCAACATCAGCGGAGGGACCATCCGTTCGCCCAAAGATTTCACGGTTCTCCGCAACGATTTTCAGCCCAGCGGAGGCACCATCGAGCTGGTGGGGCTGGCCGACGCCTCTGTGAGCCACTTCAGCGGCAGCTGGTTCCACAACGTGAAAATAAACAAGGGCGGCGCGGCCTACAACAGGCGCGGTTCTGACCCTGATGACGGCGGCAACGTCACCCCGCTGAACAACAACGGCATCCTCACCATCATGGGCAACAGCATGATCATGGGCCAGCTGAACATAGCCTACGCCAGCTCCGTGAACGCCAACGGCAACCTGACCATCGATGGTACGGGGGACAACACCATCGCCAACGCGACCCTGCACCTGAACGGCGGAACCCTCATCTCGGCAGGCAACCTCCAGGTTCTGGCGGGGGGAGAGCTCCTCTGCGAGGCTGGCTCGGAGGTGCGGATCGGCGGCGGCAAAGGCCTGTTCGTGGGCCTCTCAGCCCGCCTGACCTCGCAGGGCAGCGCCTCCAGCCCCGTGACTTTCAGAGGTCGCGGAGCCGGCTACTTCGGCCTGGAAGTGCTTTCCGGAGGCACCATCAACGCCGCTTACACGAACTTCCATAACCTGAACGGCAACGGGCTCAAACTGGCCCTGGGCAGCTGGGCCGAAGGCAACTACGCCCTCCCCAACTGCGTGTTCAGCGACGGCGCTTTCGGGGGGACCCTGCTCTGGATCGACAGCGAGCAGAATATCATGTTCGCGAACAATAGCTTTCCCACCCACGCCGGCAGCAACGCCAAAAACGTCTATAAGAGCCGTGACGCCGGGCACGTGCGTTTCTCCGGCTGGGACGGCGCTTTCGGCGGCCCGGGCTTCGAAAACGACCCCCACAACCGAATCTGGTGGGAAGGCGGCGGCATCCCGCCGGTGGAAAACCTCACGCTCAGCCGCGACCCCCAAAGCAACCTGTTCATGCTGAATTGGGACTATCCCTTCTCCAGCGCCAGCTTTGTGGTGGAGAGGGCCACCACGCCGGACGGACCTTGGTTCGAGGCGGGATCCACCACCACTCACAGCTGGGGACATTCGGTTCCGGGAAACAGCAATTTCTACCGCGTGACGGCCGTGATGCCCTGAGGCGGCTTGAAAGAATCAATTCACAGGGGATCGCCCGCGCGGTCCCCTGTAGTGTCATTCCGGGGAAGGTTTGAAACACCGTCCCGAGCGGTTTCACCTGAAGGTTCAGCCGCTCTGTCATTCCGGGGAAGGGGCCCCGGAATCCAGACCTTTCATTCACCCGGTCACGCCTTGTCATTCCGGGGAAGGGGCCCCGGAATCCAGACCGTTCATTCACCCGGTCACGCCTTGTCATTCCGGGGTGGGGTATCGGGCACCATTTAGGAAATGGGATTTGTCCGGAGAACAACAGACGGAAGGCGGTGGCTTCAGCCACCGTGCCCTTTCGGGAGCAGTGTTAGAGACGATCTCCGGCGGTTTCAACCGCCGGCTGACGCCATCCGCATATAGCCGGCCAAAAGGCCGTAAACGATCCCTCCGGAGGCCGTGGGGGGCGGATTTCCGGGGTGTTTGGGCCGGTGCTTGAAAGCACCGGACATCGTCTTTATTGGTGGTCTGTCCCGGGCGGGGAACGGTGGCTGAAGCCACCGCCTTCCGTCTTGAAGCGCCAGCCACTGTGTCATTCCGGGGTGGGGGCCCCGGAATCCAGGCCATCACCGCCTCGCTCCAAATCTGCGTCATTCCGGAACGCAGTGACGGAATCCAGGCCTTCCGGCTAATGCCCCCTGAGGGAGTCGATACAGACGCAGTCTGCATCGATCCCCGCTTGGACCGGAACCGGGATTGGCTATTCCCGCAAGGGCTGGATTCCGGGTCCCCGCGTGCTGGCGCACGCTTCCCCGGAATGACACTCTGGGACTTGGTGGGGGATGTTCAGCTGGAGCCGATGCTCCAGCGTCGCTCGACTCCAGCCTCACCGCCCGGGAGGTTTTGGGCAAATTGAAAACGGAGAGCGAAAAAATATTGACATATTCTGGCGAGTGGTACACATGGTAAAAATAGGTCCGGTTCGCTGAGAAGCGGCAGGAAAACGAGGTCCCGGCAGCATTTGAGCATGGCGGGGAACCTTTGAGCTTTTTGAACCTTACAAATACCGGGAGAAGATCATGAACCTTCGCAAAACATTTTGGGCGCTCCTGCTCATTGGCCTCGCGGGCTGGGGCAAGCTCCCCGGCCAGGCCGGCCAGCTCACTTTTTCCCCAGCTCCAGCCTCCACCCGGCTGGAAAACAATTCCGACCTGGGCTTCGAGCTCAGTTTCAGCATTTCCTCGGCCAGCCTGGAAACCGTGGCCAGCAAAGGCGGGGACTTCAGCCGGCTTTCCCTTGAGGGCTACGGCCCCAGCGGGCGGATCGGCGAGCCGGAGCTACCCGTCCTGAGCAAACTGATTGCCGTTCCCCTGGGCGCCAGTGTGAGCTTTGAGGTGATATCCAGCCAGGAAAGGGTGTTCAGCCGGACGGAGTCGGGCCTGGAACATCCGCTGGCCCCCTCCCAGCCCTCTCTGGCCAAAAGCCAGGACCCGGACTCTGTTCCCTTCGAGCAAAACCTGGCCAGCTATTCCCGCGATTCTTTTACGGACAATCCGCTGTTCCGCCTGGAGGAAGTGGGGATGATGAGGGGCGTGAGGGTCTTCCAGTTTTACTTTGAGCCCGCGCGCTACAATCCGGTGAGCGGCGAACTGAAGATCACCCATCAGGCCAGCATCCGCGTGGATTTCAGCGGAGGCGACCCGGCCGCCACGGAAGAGCTGCTGCGCAAAACCGCCTCCTTCGAATTTGAAAAACTCTACCGCGCCACCCTCTTCAACTGGCGCGCCGACGACCGCGACTGGGTGGTGCGCACCCCGGTGAAGATGCTCATCCTCTGTCCGGCCAGCTACACCAGCTACATCCAGCCTTTCGTGGACTGGAAAAACCAGCAGGGCATCCAGACCAGCGTTACCACCGTGGGCACCGGCGGAACCGTGACCAACAGCGCCGCCAGCATCAAAACCTATCTCCAAAACCTCTGGAACAACGCCACGGCGGGGAATCCCATGCCCACCTACCTCCTGATCGTGGGCGACGTTTCCGGTACGATCGGCATAGTGACCAACACCGGCGGCACCGGCACCCATCCCACGGACCTCACCTACGCGCGGCTGAACGGCACGGACTATCTGCCGGAGCTGTATTACGGGCGCTTTTCGGTTGCCTCCTCCACCGAACTCCAACAGGTGGTTTCCAAGACGATCATCTACGAGAAAACCGAGATGCCGGACCTCAGCTATCTGGGCAAAGCGGTTTTGATCGCAGGGGCTGACACGGGCCACGGACCAGTGGAGGGCAACGGCCAGGTGAACTACGGCACCACCCACTATTTCAACGCCACCAATGGAGTGACCACGAACGCCTATCTCTTTCCCGCCTCGGAAACCAGCGACGCAGCCATCATCGCCAACGCCAACGCTGGCCGGGGCTTCATGAACTACACCGCCCACGGCTGGGAAGGAGGCTGGGGAGACCCCAGCTTCACCACCACCGACGTGGCCGCCATGACCAACCTGAACGAATACGGCGTGATGGTGGGCAACGCCTGCCTCACCGGCAAGTTCGACTACGGCGTCTGTTTCGGGGAAGCCCTCATCCGCCGCGCCTCCCGGGGCGCCGCGGGCTACATCGGGGCCAGCAACAGCAGCTACTGGGGTGAGGATTACTGGTGGGCGGTGGGCTATAAAACACCCCAGGCCGCGGCCCATCCCTACGATGCCGCCAAACTGGGCGCCTACGACGCCATGTTCCACACCCACAGCGAAACCCAGGACGACTGGGCCACAAACCTCGGCCAGACGGTTTACATGGGCAATTCCGCGGTGCAGCAGAGCAGCAGCGGGCTGAAAGACTATTACTGGGAGATCTACAACATCATGGGCGATCCCTCGCTCTCCACCTATCTGAAGGTTCCCAGCGCCATGAGCGTTACCCACACCGAATATATCAACCCCGGAACCTCCACCGCGGTTTCCGTGAGCACCGGCGTGGCCTACGCCTATGTGGGGATCTCGCTGGACAACGCGTTCGTGGCGGGTGGCTACGCGAACTCCTCCGGAGTCTTCAATGGCTATCTGTATCCCTCCACGCCGCGGGAATACACACTCACCGTCACCGCTCAAAACAGGATCACCTACACCGGCACGATCTACGCGGGCCACATCTGGACCGGCGCCATCTCCACCACCTGGAACATCGCGTCCAACTGGAACTACGGCACGGTGCCCGGAGCAACGAATTACGTTTCGGTCCCCTCCGGCCTTTCCCGCTATCCCGTGATCGGCACCGCCGCCGCCATCTGCCATACTCTCAGCGTGGACACCGGAGCCAGCGTTCACCTTTACACCAATAGCCTCACGGTGGCCAACAACGTTTACATGGGCGGCTATCTGATCATATCCGACGCCGTTGATCTGAACGTGGATGGCTCTTTAACCTGGCAGTCCGGCTCCACCGCCGATATCAGCAACGCCAGCGCCGAGATCTACTGCGCGGGCAATATGACCTTCCAGTCCGGTTCGAACGTCCAATTCGACATGGGCTACCTCGAGTTCGACGGCCCCAGCACATCCTACCTGTACAATTACAGCGCCAGCACCCGGCTCTTCAACCTCCGCTCCGATGTGGAGGGAACCAGCAATTTGTACTTCAGCACCAACAGCACTTACGACATCTACATCGACGGCAACATCTGGAACTATGACGGCCGCAGTCTGATCTGCAACTACCCGGGAAACGTTTATCTGAAAGGAAACCTGAACGATGCCAACGTTACTGCCGGCAGAGGGGTGATGTGGACCGCGGGGACCCTGGTGACCAACGGCGCCAGCCAAACCATCAGCCTGGCCGGAGCCGACGCCTACCTGAACCACCTCAGCATCAATTCCACCGGAGCCGTAACCCTGCTCAACAACCTGACGGTGAAAGGCAATCTCAGCCTGGTCAGCGGCAGCTTCAACGCCTGGGAATACACCCTGAAAGTGGCGGGGGACTGGACCAACCCGCTTGGCCCCACGGCCTTTAGTGAAGTAACTTCCCGGGTTGTCTTCAACGGCACCGCCCACCAATATGTGAACGGCAGCGAAACCTTCAACATCCTGGAAGTGGCCAATGGCGCCGCTCTGCGCTTCTCCACCGGCTCCGCCGTCAGCTGCGCCGTCTATGACTGGAGCTCCGGCGGGATCGACGTCAACGCCTCCGGAGTCACCTTCACGGCCCAGGATCTGGAGGACAACGGCATCGCCGGCGGCTGGTGGCTGAGCGCCGCGAGTGCCATCAATCTGTACAACCCCTCCCCGAATGACTGGGTGGACCTGAAAGGCACACTGTACATCAGCAACGGAACCTTCAATGTCCACGGGGGCAGCACAGCCTCCTACTGGCCTTACAACGGCAACGGCTCCATCACCATGAGCGGCGGTGTGCTGGATTTCAAGGACCAGGGGGTTTACGTCTATGACCCCGGTTCCTACACCTTTTCCGAGAACATCACTGGGGGTACCATCAGGGTGGCCGGGGGTTTCAATGTGGAACGCTACGATTTCAACCCCAGTGGCGGGACGGTCGAGCTGGTTGGCTCCATCGATGGCAACCTGAGCCATTACTCCGGCAGCAACTTCCACAAGGTGACCATCAACAAAACCGTGGCCAGGACCGGGGGGCTCCAGCTGCCTGAGTTTGAGACCGACCGCGAGGGCAATGCCGTGCCCGTGACCAGAACCGCGGGCGTGAACATCACCGACTGCCTGATCAACAACGGCCTGCATATCATAAGCGCGAACCTGGTGAACATCAACGGGATCGTGACCTGCGCGAACGCCATTAACAACTATGTGGCCAACGCGACCCTGAAAGTGAACGCCGCCACCTTCAGCTCCACCGGCAACCTGTACATCCAGAGCGGCGGGACGCTGGAACTGGTCCCCGGAGCTAATGTCCAGATCGCCAACGCCAAGTCGGTCTTTGTCCAGTCCGGCGGAAGGCTGCAATCGATCGGGGACGCCGCCGCCAACGCCACTTTCAACGTATACATCTCCGGCCATTACGGCCTGCAGGTGCTTCCCGGGGGAACCATCGCCGCGGCCTACACCAGCTTCCAAAAACTGAACGGCTACGGCCTGTATCTGGCCCAGGGCAGCACTGTGGACACAGACCATGCCTTCACCAACTGCACCTTCCGCGATGGCGCCATCGCCGGATACCTGATCTGGATCGACAGCGACCAGAGCTTCACCGTGGCCAACGCTTCCTTTCCCACCAACGCCGGCAGCAACGCCAGAAACGTCTATAAGAGCAGCAACGGCGGCCACGTCTATTTCTCCAACTGGAGCGGTGTTTTCGGCGGCCCGGCCTATGAAAACGATACCTACAACCGCGTCTGGTGGTCCGGCAGCGGGATCCCACCGGTGGAATCAGTCTCCATCAGCTATATGTCCAGCCTGAACGCTGTCCGGCTGAACTGGAGCTATCCCTTCCCCGCCACTCGCTACAACATCTACCGCAGCGCGGCCCCGGACGGGATCTACGTTTACCAGGGATACACCACCAACCTCACCTGGAGCCAGACGGTGCCGGGAGACCGCTACTTCTATTTCGTGAAGGCCGTCGGACCCTGAAGAAAGGGCCACGGAAATGGCATTCCGGGATGGGAGCCCCGGAATCCAATAACCATCACCGCCCGGCCCTGAGCTGAAATTACGGGGTGGGGGTATCGGGCACCATTTTGGAAATGGGAGCTGTCCGGAGAACAACAGACGGAAGGCGGTGGCTTCAGCCACCGTGACCCAGATCCGGGGATAGAGATTGACGATGTCCGGCGGTTTTAACCACCGGTTGAGGCATCCAGTCCAGGACCGGACCGGCGGTTGAAACCGCCGGAGATCGTCTCTAACGCGGCTCCTGAAAGGGAACGGTGGCTGAAGCCACCGCCTTCCGTCTTGAAGCGCCAGCCACTGTGTCATTCCGGGGTGGCCCCCCCCCGTCATGCGGGACTTCACCGAGCCCGCAGAGCGACATTGGTCTGGGATCCAGAGACAGGAAATGGATCCCAAGCCCCCGGGGCGGGGGTGGTTTTCCTTTCAGGATCTTAGTGTGGCAGATATTTTCAAGAATAAAGAAAGAAAAAACCGGTTGACATGTTTCCCTATCCAAAAAATATATCCAAAACAGGACCTTATCAGTTAGACAATGCCTTGCTTCCGCCGGCTGAGAACGTTCAGGGGATGGGGCAGGCGCGCGCCGAAAAGACACACAGGAGGAAAACGTGTCTCTGAAAAATTTGATCGTTGTGGCCAGCCTTAGCTTGCTGGGAGGCCTTGCCCTTCACGCGCAGGCAGGCCTGACGCTTGCCGCGGAGCGGGCCGCAGCCAACGGGGACTGAGAGGACCAACCACTATTGGACAGGCGCGGCTTCCACCAGCTGGAACTACGCCGGCAACTGGAATCCCGCCTACGTTCCCAACAGCGACAGCGATGTCTGCATCAACCCCGGTCTCACCTATTATCCCAGGTTGAGCAACCTTTCACCCACCGTCCACACCTTGTGGATCGCAGAGGGCGCCAGTCTCACCCTTTCAACGGGCGGCAACCTCCATGTTTCGGATTGGGCGGACATCCAGGGCCAGCTGAACATCAGCGCGGCGGTGGACCTGGACGTGGAGGGCAACATCAACTGGTTCAGCGGGTCCTCCGCCAACATCAGCAATTCCAGCGCTGAGATCTATTGCGGCGGCAACATGTTTTTCTATTCCGGCTCCAACGTTCAGTTCTCCACCGGCTATCTGCAATTTGACGGAAACACAGATACCCAACTTGTGAACTACAGCGCGAACACCCGGCTGAATACCCTCAGGATCATGAAAACAGACCCGGGTATCTTGAGCATCAGCAGCAGCTGCACGTCGGACCTGATCATCCGGGGAAATTTCAATAACTATGAAGGCAGCGAGACCCACTGCCACTACGCTGGAAACCTCTTTCTCTGGGGCAACTTGAGGGACTACAATACCACCGCTGGCCGGGGCCTGAGATGGGGCAGCGGGACTCTCATCCTGGGTGGAAACAACCAGGAACTGCGCTTCGACGGCCCGGACGCCTATCTGGCCAACCTCAGCGTTAGCTGCCTGGGAACGGCCTCCCTGGCTACGAACGCGGTTGTGAGGGGCAACCTGAGCCTGGACGGCGGAGTGTTCAACGCAGCGGGTTTCGCTCTGGACGTGGGCGGCAACTGGACGAACAACGCCGGCAGCGGCGCTTTCGCCCCGGGTATTGGAACGGTGGTGTTCAACAAAGCCCTAGGTTATCAGGATGTGGATGGCGAAACCACTTTTTACAACCTCACGGACGCCCATAGCGGCGATTACCTGAGGATCAGGGCCTACGTGAACGTTCTGGGCACCCTCACCGCGAACCACTGGATCCTCTTCAACAGCGGCGCGAATCTGAACAATGTGACCAACTCCAATAGCAACGCCCTGATCGTCTTCAGCTACGTGGTGGGATACACGATCAACTCCTACACCGGTGGCGGAACGTTGAAAACCCAGGCGGGCTGCCAACTGACCATCCTGGACCTGACCCAGCCGGGGATCCACGGCTATTGGAACATCGAAGCCGGCAACGTGGTGGTCCACCAGGACAGCGGCCAGTTCTTCGATATCAACGGCCGGATGAACGTCCAGGGCAGCGTGGATTTGTACGGGGGCGCGGACGAAATGTGGATGGCCTCAACGGAGGACGCTGAACTCATGATCGGCCCAATTGGCATCTTCACCGTGCGCGACCTGAACATCAGGATGGAACCCACAGATTACGGCTTTACCTTTTTTGGTTCCGGGACCATCCGCTGCTACCACGACTGGATCGACCATCGCGGCGTTTTCAATCCCTTCGGCGGGGCGGTGGAATTCCTCGGCGACGCGAACTCCACCATCACCGCCCATCCCAACAGCAATTTTCACACGCTGAGGATTGCCAAAACCTCGCCCAGAGCCGGATCCGGATCGCCCGAATCCTTTCGCCTCAGGAACGGAGCCGTGATCACCAGGCTGCGGAACGCGGAAGTGAGCCTCTCCGCCTGCGTGATCAAAGGCGGCTTGGACATCGTTTCAGCAAACACCGTGACCGTCAACGGCGACGTCCAGAGCCTGAATCAGGGCACCAACGTGGTGTCCCACGCCACCCTGGTCCTCGCCGGACACACCTTCACCAGCACCGGCTTGACCTTCGTGGGGGAGGACGGGACCTTCATCTGCCAGCCCAACTCCACCATCCAGGTCGGAGCCGACGAGCAGTTCGTGGTCTTTCGCAACGGGATCTTCCGGGCTCCGGGAACGGTCTCGGGGCCTGTGACTTTCACCGTTTTTGGAACAGGCGGATATCATTTCATCGTGATGGAAACATCCACTTTCGCTGCCTCCTACGCCACTTTCCAATACCTGGGTTCCACCGGGATCGTCTTTCAGAACTCTCCCACCCTGGAATACTTTGACCATTGCGTGTTCACCAACGGCACCCCCGGCGGCAGGTTCATTTCTTTTTACGGACCCGGATCCTATACCATATCCAACGCGTCTTTCCCAACCAATCCAGGAAGCAACGCTTATGGCACAGCAGCCAGGAACGTTTACAGGGCAAGCGAGGAAGGCCACGTCTATTTCTCTGGCTGGAGCGGCACCTTCGGCGGCCCTGACTTTGAGGATGATGCCAATAACCGCGTCTGGTGGTCCGGAGGCAGCGGGATCCCGCCGGTGGAGGATATCTCACTGAGTTATGTTCCCGCCCTGAACGTGGTACGGCTGGACTGGAGCTATCCCTTCCCCGCCACTCAGTTCATCGTTGAGCGGAGCCCTTCTCCGGACGGGCCTTTCAGCTTCTACACCAACACCACTATGCACACCCTCAGCCAAACGCCTCCCGGCCCGCGCTACTTCTACCGGGTGAAGGCCGTCGGACCCTGAAGAAAGGGCCACGGAAATGTCATTCCGGGGTGCGGGTTTCAAACCCCGGGCCCCGGAATCCAATATCAAGCACCGCCCGGCCCTGAGCTGAAATTCCGGGGTGGGTGTATCGGGCACCAGTTTGGAAATGAGATTTGTCCGGAGAACAACAGACTGAAGGCGGTGGCTTCAGCCACCGTGACCCAGATCCGGGGATAGAGATTGACGATGTCCGGCGGTTTTAACCACCGGTTGAGGCATCCAGTCCAGGACCGGACCGGCGGTTGAAACCGCCGGAGATCGTCTCTAACGCGGCTCCTGAAAGGGAACGGTGGCTGAAGCCACCGCCTTCCGTCTTTCGTGTGCGTCTTTCCTGGGGGGGAACGGTGGCTGCAGTCACTGCCTTCCGTCTGGAAGCGCCAGCCACTGTGTCATTCCGGGGTGGGGGCCCCGGAATCCAGACCTTTCATTCACCCGGTCAAACCTAGTCATTCCAGGGTGGGGGCACCGGAATCCAGACGGTTGGGGTAATGCCCTGGCAAGGTGACGATCCAGGCGCAGCCTTCATCGTCCCCGCTTCCGTTTCACATTGGCTATTCCCGCCAGGCCTGGATTCGAATCACCCCACCGGCCAACAAGTTGTCCGGCGAGAACCCCAACAGAGCCCCGCGTGATGACGCACGCCTCCCCGGAATGACAGTTCGGGGCAGGGATGACGGATGGTTGGTTGCTGTCGTCGCTGCTCCTTCGTCATTCAACCCCAGCGCAGGAATGACACCAGCTCAGGGATGACGGGCTGCCGCAGGATGACGTACCTGTGAGGGCGGGCGGTGGGATGAATGTGGCGGGGAGGCAAATAAAACCGTAACTCAGTTCAATCCGTAAATCCGTATCAGGTCCAAAATAAAACCCACAATCATCCTGGAGTCCATGCCCGCAGGCTCGCTGGACTCCAGGCTCGCCCGATGCCGACAACTACTGGAACACGGAAACCGGGAGTGGTCAGAGAGACAGCAGCAGCGAGTCCGGATCGTGCGGGAGTACTGGCAGTGAATCCAGGGTCCTTTTTGCCCTGGTGGTAACTTCTGGCACAAGCTTTGGCTCCACCAGTGGCGAAGCATCGCAATAGTTGTTATAATCCTGCTCTCCGTAAGCCTGCCGGACGCCGTTGGCCGAGGCCACAAGCAGCCAGTGGTAGGCCTCGACGGGATCCTTGATGACGCCCAGGCCGTATTTGTAGCACCAGCCAAGATTATACTGGGCGGCAGGCACTCCGGCCTCCGCGGCCTGTTTGAACAGGCGAAAGGCTTTCCTGGCTTCGATCATGGTGCCCCAACCCATCATCAGACAACAGGCATAATCGTTCAGGGCGTAGAGATTACCTAACTCCGCGGATGAACCAAGCCATTCCGAGCCATTCCACAAGTCCTCCGTGTCGCCATTGACCCACCCTCCAGGCCGCTGTCCTTCCTGGCTGTAACTGGGATTAGCATCTGCCACGATAGTGTCCACACATACAGAGCAGCTGTCCCAAGCGGTATAGTCCTCATAGACATACTCATGATAATCCAGCCCGTACCTGATGTAAGCCCGGCCCAGACGCAACTGAGCCTCAGCGTCACCCCGCATGGCCGGTAAAAGCAGATCGGCTTCCGGAAACATCTCAGCCGCTAGAGCCAGCGTGAGAGCCGCCAAAACCAGTAATACAAATAGTTTTTTCATGGTTACCTCCATTTCGGCAACTTTAACCGGGGGCTGAAGTTGTCAAGAATTTCGTGCTCTGCTTATGCCAGGTTGGCTGGATGGAAAACTGGAGGTTTACGCGCCTGGACCCGGGAGATGTTAAACAAAAAGATTGACGCCAATCGCCGCCGGACAAATCCTTGTCCGCAGTCTTTAAAACAGAGTGTAGCATGGAAAAATACCAAGATATCCTGGACAAACTGAACATGATGCCCCATCCCGAGGGCGGTTTCTACCGGCGCAACTGGCAATCGCAGATCAGCGGCGACCTCAGGGACAGCACCGGCAAGGTGATCTTTCCGGAGCGGCTGGCGGGATCGTCGATCCTCTATCTTTTGCCCCACACGATGGTTTGCAGGTGGCACCGGGTGCAGTGTGACGAGATGTGGCACCACTACCACGGCACGCCGCTGCGGCTCTACCTGCTTTCGGCCCAGAAAGGGCTCCAGACGCAGATCCTGGGCGCGGACGTGAGCGCCGGCCAGCTGCCCCAGTTCATCATTCCGCGCCAAACCTGGTTCGCGGCCGAGCTGGAGGAATCCGCGGGCTTCGCCTTTTGCGGCTGCACGCTGTGGCCGGCTTTTTCCTACACCGATTTTGAGATGGCCGAGTCCGGCGCTTTGGCCGACGAGTTTCCCGCCCAGCGCGAGTTGATCGAGCGCATCCAAACCCACCCCCAATAAGGAGCAAATATTCTTGGCTGACAAAATTTTCATCCTGGACACCAACGTCCTCATTCACAACCCCCAGGCCCTCTTTTCCTTTGAAGAAAACCGCGTGGTGATCCCCATCGTGGTGATCGAGGAGATCGACCAATTCAAGAAAGGCGTGGACGAAAAGAGCCGCAACGCACGCCAGATCGGCCGCTACCTGGACGCCCTGAGAACGCGGGGCAGCCTGCAGGAAGGCGTGACCATGGACAACGGCGGCACGGTGCAGGTCTCGGTGAACAAAGATGTGACTGACGCCGCCTCGCAGCTCTTTTTCCTGGACCGCATCGACAACCTGATCATAGGCACCGCGCTCTATTTCCAGCAAAAATACCCCCAGGACCTGGTGACGCTGGTCTCCAAGGACGCCAACGTGCGCATCAAAGCCGACAGCGTGGGCATCAACGCCGAGAATTTCGAGACGGACAACATCAAGTTCGAAGAGCTCTACACCGGCTGGGAAACCAAGGAACTGGAGGACGCGGAATTTGACTCCATCAACGGCCGGAAATACATCGCCAATCCCTTTGGGGAGCTGTGTCCGAACCAGTTCATCCGCTTCTTCCGCAAATCCACCCCGGACACAGTTCGCACCCTTCGCTATAACAAGAGCGCGAACGCCCTCTACAAGCTGCAGAGCTATCAGGGTGAACTGGTTTACGGGATCAAGGCGCGCAATTTTGAACAGGATATGGCGCTGGACCTGCTGCTGGACGACACAGTCCGCCTGGTGAGCCTTTCGGGCAAGGCCGGCACGGGCAAGACCCTGCTGGCGATGGCGGCGGGGCTGCAAAAGGTTGTGGAAGAGCAAAAGTACACCCGGCTGGTGATCTCGCGGCCGATCTCACCGCTGGGGCAGGACCTCGGCTACCTCCCCGGAACCAAGAGCGACAAATTCAACCCCTGGATGCAGCCCATCTACGACAACATGGACATCCTGCTGGCGCTGCACGAGGACATCAAAAGCGAGAACATGAAAGGCAAACGCAAGCCCAGCCTGGAAGATTTCATGGATTACGGCTTTCTGGAGCTGGAACCGCTCACTTACATCCGCGGCCGCAGCCTGCCGGACCAATTCATCATCATCGACGAGGCCCAAAACCTCACCCCGCACGAGATGAAGACCATCATCACCCGCGCCGGGGAAAACACCAAGGTGGTGCTCACCGGCGACCCCTACCAGATCGACATCCCCTACCTGGATTCCTCTTCCAACGGGCTTTCCGTGGCTGTGGAAAAACTGAAGAACGAGGACATCGTGGGCCACATCACCCTGGAAAAGGGCGAGCGTTCGCAGCTGGCGGACCTGGCCGCGAAGTTCTTTTAGGAGCGCGGGAGATGGCCAAAGAGGCGGTTCGCGAACGCAGCTGGGTGGAGATCGACCTGGCGGCTTTCCGCGCCAACCTGAGGGCCCTGAAGGCCTGCATGGGCGCGAACCAGGGCTTCATCCAGATCGTGAAGGCCGACGCCTATGGGCACGGCGCGCGCGAGATCGCCCGGATCGCCCTCGCGGAGGGGGCTGTGGCGCTGGGAGTGGCCAATCCCGAAGAGGGAAAACTGCTGCGCGTCCAGGGCTTCAGGGAACCCGTCCTGATCCTCTCACCCTCTCTTCCCAGCGAGATCCCGGGGATACTGGACCATGAGCTCTGGCCCACCCTTAGCGATCCGGCTTTTGCCCGGGAGCTGGACCAGGCCTGCGCTGAGCGCAAGATAAGGTGCAAGGTGAGCCTCAAGCTGGACAGCGGCATGCACCGCAGCGGGGCTTTGTCCGGGGATTTCGGGCGGCTCTGGAAGGCAGTGGACCAACTCCCCCATCTGCAGGTGCAGAGCGTGTTTTCCCACTTTGCCGCCAGCGAAAGCGACCCGGCTTTTAGCCAGGCCCAGGAAGAGGAATTTCTGGCCACCCTGAAAAAGTACCAGGTGAACGCCCCCTGGGTGCATCTGGCCAACAGCGCGGCGGTGGTGAACGGTTTCGGAAAATCTCTTTCCGTCTGCCGTCTGGGCATCCTCAGCTACGGCATCTACAACCATTCCTCCCAAAGGGAAAAGATCGCCCTGAAACCCGTGATGACCTTCAAATCCACGGTGGCGCAGATCAAAGAGGTCCCCGCCGGCGCCACGGTGGGCTACAACCGTGCCTGGCAAGCCGCCCGGACCACGCGCTACGCCGTGATCCCGGTGGGTTACGCCGACGGCTACGACTTTTTGCTTTCGAACCGCGGGACCGTATCCGTAAAAGGAGCGCTCTGTCCAGTGATCGGCCGGGTTTCCATGGACATGATCTGCGCGGACATCAGCGACGCCGGCAAGGTGGATATTGGCGACGTAGTGGTGCTGCTGGGGAATTCCGTGGAGGAACTGAGGGCGGAAAACCTCGCGGCTGCTTATGCTGGCTCGGCCTATGAGCTGCTCTGCCAGGTGGGACGCCGCGCGAAAAGGCATTACTACGACGGCAAACGCCTGGTGACCTCCTCCCCCCTCTCGCGGCGGGAATTTGTCTCTTCGGACTATCCGGATTCCAAGCTCAGCCAGATCATCCAGGCCGCCATCAGCCAGCGCGTGAACAGCGAGGAAATGGGCGAGCTGATCTCGCGCGAGATCCTGCGGTTGTTTTTCTTCAACAAAGACCGCGAGATCCTCTACCGGCGGGACTTTCGCCACCACATCAGCTTCTCGGATTCCGGCGACCCCCGCTTCTGGCGCGCCGCCACCACCCTCAGCTTCAGCAAAACGCTGCAAAATGACTTTTTCACCGTGGCCTGTGCCAATTCCGAGGCGGCCCTGAAAACCTATTTCAAGCGCCGCGACGTGGAATACCGCTGGCTGATGGACACCAACTTCGAGCTCAGCCCGGAGGCCTTTTCCCTCTCCTCGGTGCGGATCGACGGGCTCGAACTGGAGACCAAACTCCACTTCCGCAACGCCTGCATGGAGATCCGCTGCTCCCATCCCGCCCTGCGTGATCTGGTGGGCTCCGAGGTCCGCTTCGAGATCGACACCCTCACCCTCTATCCCCGGGCTTCCCACCAACTCAGCGTTTTCATCACCGAACTCACCCACGGCGTGAAGATCAGCTTTTCCCATCCGGCGGAGCTGGTCCCGATCGAGTGCGTGCCCGTCTTCGCCGGCCAAAACAAGTATCCGCGGGTCTCCACCGGCAAAAACACCATCACCGTGGCCACCAAAGCCGGAGAGTGGGTCTTTCCCCAAAGCGGGGTGGTGTTCGCGTATTGACCCTGGAGGGAGAGGATTTTCGGCAAGAAGGGGGAAGCCAACGCTGTTACGTCATTCCGGGCATTCCCACCTAAAGACACCCCTGTTAGGTCATTCCGGGACGACGCAGTAGAGGCCTGGATTCGAATCACCCCGCCGGCCAACAGGTTGTCCGGCGAGGACCCCGACGGGACCCTGCGTGCTGACGCGCGCTTCCCGGAATGACAGGTTCAGGCTTGGCGATTAACCGTCCAAATCAGCAAATGCGTTCAATCCGTAAACCCGTATAAGAATCCCAACACCCCGCCGATCCGTATAATCCGTTCAATCCGTTGAATCCGTAGGGAAAAGTCAGTCCCCTTCCATCTGCCGCCTCACCTGTTCGGCCTGATGGCGTTCATCCCGGCAGATCTGGATGGCGCGGCTGTAGCGGCTGTTTCCCGGCACGAGTTCCAGAGCCTGGATAAGGTTGGCGAGGGCGTTGTCGTAAGCACCGGTGTAAGTTTGGATGAGGCCAAGGTTGTAATATGCCTTGGCGCGGGATTTGGCGGGGATCTCCGGTTTGAGGGCGGCTGCCTGCAGGATCTCGAGGGCGCGTTCGGTTTCGCCCACAACCACCATCTGGTGGGCGGTTTTGAGCTCCGGAAGGTGTTTCTTGTCCAGCTCGTAGGTTGCGGAAACGTTCACGTAGTAGGGCGCGACGGTGCGGATGAACTGGCGGGAAAGATCGTCCACGCAAACCCCGTAGAGGTAGCTCTGGTCGATCTTGGGCGGCTGGCGGTCCTCGGCGGACTTGGAATCCGAAAAGCTGGTATCGAGGCGCTTGTTGGCGATCACGGCGGAGGTCTGCACATCCATGATCTGGATGTTCACGCCCAGGTAGTGGGTGCCGGTGCGGGTGTGTTTCTGCGCCTCGTATTCCATGTCGTTCTTGTCCTTTTTGGTCACCGTTTCCGTGCTGATGTCCTCTTTGTACTCGTCGCGGGTGACCCGGCCGACCACCAAGGCTGCGGCGCCGATGAATTCACCCAGCTGGGGCGCGGTTTCCCCGTTCACAAAACCGTTCCAGGCAAGGTAATGCTCCTGCAGGATGGCCTGGAGGTACTGGCGGTCGAGTATGGTTTCGAAATATTCGCTTTCCAGGAGGCGGGCGGTGAAGGCGTCGCGGATATCCTGGGCGCGGAACCACTGTTGGGGAGGGCCCCAGATGTCGCCCATGGCAACTGCGGTGTAGTCGTAAAGGTTCACCTCGGCCGGGCGCATGATGGCCATGTTTACGCTCTGAGTGGCGCATCCGGCCAGAACCAGCGCCAGCAGGGTTGCGAAGATCAGCTTTGTTCTCATCATCGTTTTCCTTTTTCGATGTCTTGTTCACAATTTATCAAACCCCGCCCGGAATGTCCACAAAAATATTACCCGGCGGGCGGAGTATCCCTCTTCCGAATTTTAGATCGATGAAGAATGGGTCGCGGAAAAGCGCAAAATCAGAGAGCCCACAGTAAAAGCAGAGTGATCGTAACATAAGCTTCAGCTTGTTGGGTGCCCGAGATTTATCTCGAGGCACAGAAAAAAGACAAAACAGAGGGACAGAGAGACAGAGTTAAGTAACATAAGTTTCGGCTTGTTGGGTGAACCTTGGTTCTCCTGTAATCCATGCTCACAAGCCCGCTGGACGCCAAGATGCCATCCGTAAATCCGTTCAATCCGTAAATCCGTATAAAATGGCAATACCCAGAGCGGAACGGAGGAGGAAAAACGCGGGCAGAAAAATGGTGCTGAAGGGGGGACTCGAACCCCCATGAGCTCATCGCTCACTAGTCCCTGAAACTAGCGTGTATACCAATTTCACCACTTCAGCACTTGCTTGTGGGAGCCATTTCCCGGAAAGGGGTCCGGCTGTCAAGGATTTTGTTTGGCAAGTCGGCTGGAACGAAGCGGGATCAGCGACTGAAGAGATCCCAGACGATGCGTCCCAGCAGCAGGACCAGGGCGAGGACAAAGATCGGTTTGATAAGCCGGTTGCCGTTGCGGACCACCAGTTTGGAGCCGATCAGGTTTCCGGCGATGCCGAAGGCGGCGGCGGGCACTGCCAGGGGGAAATACACCTTGCCGGCGATCAGGAAGGCGGTGAGCGCGGCCAGATTGGAAGCAAGATTCACCACCTTGGTGTTGCCGTTGGCCACCACAAAATCGTAGTGCAGCAGCAGCGCGTAAACCAGGATGAGGAAGGTGCCGGTACCGGGGCCGAAAAAGCCGTCCCAGAAGCCGATCAGAAGGCCGGCCAATCCTCCCAAAAACAGCCTGAGGCCAAGTTTGAGCTGGCGGGAATGGTTTTGGCGGCCGAAATTCTTGCGGATGAGGGTGAGCACGGCGATCACGGGTATCACCACCAGCAGCAGCCAGCGCAGGAAATCGCCGGAAAGCAGGAGCACGGCACGGGTGCCCAGATACGAGCCGAGCAGCGCCAAAACCGCGCTGACCAAGGCCACGGGGAGGTCGATCATTTTCGCGTGCAGGTAGCGGGCTGTGCTGAAGACGGTGCCGCAGGCGGAGGAAAACTTGTTCGTGGCCAGGGCCGTGTGCATGGGCAATCCGGCCGCGACGTAGGCCGGGAGGGAGATCAGGCCGCCGCCGCCGGCGATGGAATCGATGAGACCCGCCAGAAAGATGAAGGGCAGCACGAGCGCGTAGTCGAGAGGGGTGAGAGAGATGAGTTCAGTCATGTTCAGCAACCGGGATCAAAGTTCGGCCTTGAATTCCAGCTTGAGCGAGTGTTTCACGTCCTGGTCCGGATAGGCGGTGCCGCTGTATTCGGCGGTGGCGGAGCTGAAGCTGTTGAGGCGGTAAACGGCGGAAAGCGACCAATTGAGCAGCAATCCGCCCCGTTTTTCGGGCAGGAAGGCCAGAAAATCGTCGCCTTCCCGGAAATTGTAGCGAAGCCCGAAGGAGCCGTTCACGCGGGCTTTCTTGCCCCAAACGCCGCGATAGCCGGGTTCCAGGCCCAGGCCGCGCAGGCGGTAGCCTTCACCGCTTTGTTGCCTGAGTCCGTTCTCCAGGCTGCCGCTTAGGTTTAGGGTGCCGATGTTGTTGGGGGAAAAGTTGCGCTGGACCAGCAGCCTGAGCTCGTTCAGGGTGATGTCGGAGAGGTAGCGGGAGTCGGTTTCGTTGCTGTGTTGGTAGCGGAGGTTGTAATTGTTGCCGGAGAAGTTCTTGAAGTCAAACTCCGCGGAGTAGAGGGCTTCCGAGGCGCGGGACTGGCTTTGGTAGCGGTTGTCGAGGCTGCGGTTGAAACTCGCGCCAAGGCTGCCGACCACGCGCCCGGGCACCAGGTCCAGCCAGAAGGTTTGGGAGAGACGCTGGTTTCCGAAGATGGTGGAAGGCGCGCTGAACGCGGATTCCGGGAAGATGAGGTAGCTGCGCCAATCCGTCATCAGCGAATCCTGCAGCGTGCCCTGGAGGATGAGGTCACCGCGCAGCCAGTTCCACTTGGGGAAATGGTTTCCGGGCTTGAGGTAGAGGCTGACCTGGCCGTTCACCTCCGAGCTCAGCGTCCCGCGTCCGCTGGTGATGAAAACGTAGTCCCAGTCGCCATCCGGGGTGTAGACGCCGGTGCTGTCATAGAGGCCGAGGCCGTCGCCGATGTATTCCAGCTCGCGGATGCGGGGAAAAAACTCGGTTTGGTTGAGTTGGTAATTGCCCAGCAGCATCACCGCCTGTTTGAGGAAATAGTGGGAGTTGCGCAGGGACACCAGGTTGTAGCTGTTTTTGGGGCCTTCCCTCTGGATCTGGCGGTGGGTGAAATCGAGGTTCAGGCTGTGGTTGAGGGAGGTGGTGCTGTGTTTTAGGGCGTAGGTTTGCGAGCTGGAGGCGCTGATCCAGTCCGTGTCTTTGCGGAAGCTGTTGTCTTGGGTGAAGCTGAGCTGGGAAAGGCTGGTTGGGCCCATCCGAAGCGTGATCTGGGGATTAACGCGGTAGTAGCGGCTGTCCGGCTCCGCCGGGGAGGGCTGGGTGTGTTCGAGGCTGTTGTAGGTGGCCAGCAGTTTGGCTTTGAGCCAGTTGAAATCCCAGCTTCCGCCCAGATCGTGATACTGCATGAGGCTGGAGCCGGCGTCCTCCGCGAGATCTTGCCAGGAAAGGGTGGAACGCAGGTTCAGAGCGGGAATCAAGCCACGCCCAGTGCTTTGTGAGAGCAAACGCAGCGCTTTCTGGCTGTAGAGGCCGGGAATGTCCCGGTAACGCAGCGTCAGTTGAGGTTTCCAGGCCTCCCAGGCGCGCGAGCCCAGGGTGAGATCGAGCCGCCACTGGGCCAGGGAATCGGCCGGGGGCAGCAGCGCGAGGTCATATTCTTCCGCGTAGCCGGATTGCTGGCTGAAGAGAAAGCTGTTCGCCCAGCGCCGCTCGAAATCCAGGCCGATCCAGCTTTGCCTGTCCACCTCCCCGGTTTTGAGCCGGCCCCAGGCGGCCAGCAGGCCGCCGCGGTTGTCGGCGTCGTCCAATGCGGAAAAAGCATTCTTGTCGTTGGTGGTGTAAATGCCTTCCAAGCCCAGCTCCAGAGGCCCGGACTCATAGTTCAGGGCAAGGTCCGCGTTGTTGCGCAGCACCGCCGGAACCAGGCGTTTCTGAGGCAGCCAGGAACCCAGTCCGGCACCCACGTAGCGGAATTTGCCGCTGGAATATTCTTCATAATCACCGCCGCCCAGGCCCATGAAGCTGAAAGTGACGTTGTAGACCGCGGTGGTGTCGCCCGCGGCGTATTCGTAGTAGGGAATGCCGTCTTCCGTCTGCCTCAGCAGATAGCTGCCCAGGCCGGGATCCACCAGCACGACGCCGTTTCCCCAGGCCAGGCGGTCTCCCGCCGCGCTCAGCGAATCGAGGTCCGCGGGGCTGAACTGATAAAGCAGAGGAGCGTCTTTGGCATCGGTCTGGCGGATGAAGTGATGCGCGAGCGAGAGGCCGGGCAGCACCTGGATCCGGGAGGAATTGAAGAGGGTGGATTGCTTGTAATGTTCATCCGCGTATTGAAACCAGGCGTTGATCTGGTCACTGGAGACCACCAGGCTGCGAAACATCACCGAACCTTCCGAGTAGTCGATGTAATAGTCTGTGCCTCGTTCCAGCAGGACGCCGTTGCGGAAGATCTGTTCGCTGCCGGCGGTGATCAGATACGAGCTCTGCCAGCCGGTGGGATTGAGGTAATAGGGGCCCTGTTTGCCGTCGACCACGGTGATGGCCTGGCTGGCCGGTTTGCCCGCGGCGGCGGTGAAGCCGGCCTGGGCGAAATGGCGGTCGCGGTACCAGGCGTTCAGGCCCTCGATGCTGGTGCGGTAGTTGATATAGCGGGTGTCGGTGAATTCCCAGTCGAGGTCGCCCATCGCGATCTCGTATTGTTTGCCGTACACTCGGATGAACACCTTGTCCAGGCTGCTTAGTTCCTTGGAATCGCCTTCCGGAGTAAGTTTGGACTGGCTGTCGGAAAGCTGGGCGGCAATGTTCACGTTGCGGGAAAGCTCGCCGTTCAGATTCACGAACAGCGACTGCTTCAGGTCGAAGGCATCTTCGTCGGAGAAGGTGATGGCAAAGGTCTTGGCGCCGGAGATGAGCAGTTTGCCATCGTCTGGAAGCCAGTTGCGCGGGCGGGGCGCCACGCTTTGGAAGAGGCTGTCGGAGGGATCCAGCTCGCGGTAGAGCTGGCGCGGGCGGGCCAGTTCAGGCGGCACTTGCAGGCAGCTGACGCGCAGATATTCCGCCTCGGGAAAGCGCAACAGGGTGAGGGTCCCGGCACGGTGATCCAGCCGGTAATCCAAACCCGGAATCAAGAGCAGGGTGTCGGCAAAAACGGATTCTGAACCTGTAACGATGGGGCCTGGCGCGATCTGGTAGTCAAGCTGGTCCGGCAGCAAAAGCAGGCTTTGCTCCAGCACCAGGGATTGCGCCGCCAGCGGCGAAAACAGGATCAGGACCAGGACCGCGGCAAGGAATGGCAGGCGCACGCGCTACACTTTGTGAATCACGGTGGTGACTACGCCCCAGATCACGAAATCGAGCTCCTCGTTGATCTTGATGGCCGGGTAGGACTCGTTTTCGGAAACCAGGAAATACTCTCCCTTTTCGACGCGCAGCTTCTTGATCGTGAATTCCCCGTCATAGCGCACCAGCACCACCGAGTTGTGGTTGGCCTCCAAAGCTCTGTCCACGATCACGATGTCATCCGGAAAAATGCCGCAACCGATCATCGAATCGCCTCCCACCCGGGCGAAAAAGGTGGCGGCCTTGTGCTTGATCAGATATTCATTGAGGTCCAGCAGGCCTTCGATGTAATCGGTGGCGGGAGAGGGAAAGCCGGCCGGAACAGTGCTGCCGATCAGCGGGCGTTTGAGCTTGGTTTCGGTGCTGACGCCGTAGAGCGCCTTCACCGAGCCGTCGGACTTGATCTTTTTGGGCATCGCGGAGACCTCAGAAAACAACAGTCAACCGTGAACACGCACGGTTGACTGCCGAATATGACTTGATTATTTGATCTTCTTGAGAATGGCGGAAGCGCTGGAGCCGTAGTTCGGATCGTTAACGATTCTTTGCAGGTCGGCTTTGGCGGCATCATACTTCTTCTGCATGAAATAGGCGTTGCCGCGCAGCAGATAAGCCGCGGCCTTGGAAGAATCGACGTTGATGGCCTTGGTGGCATAGGTTACCACCTTGGCCCAGCTTTTCTGCTTGTTCCAGTGATTGGCCAGGGCCAGGGCCACGTCGGCGTTGGGCTCCAAGTCCAGGGATTTGTCGTAGTATTCGAGCTTCTTGGAGGTGTTGTTCAGCTTGTCGTAGTTATCGGCCATGATGCGGTAGGCGAGGGCGTTGGAGGCGTTGTCCGTGGTGGCCGCGATCAGTTTGAGCAGCACGTCGTTGGATTTCTTGTAGTTCTTGATCCCACGGTAGAAATCGGCCACGGTGGAGTACACCATCGGGGTTTCGCTCAGTTCGAGGGCTTTGTCGTAATAGATGGCCGCGGTGTTGTCGTCGCCTTCATCGCGATAGGCTGAGGCCAGCACCAGATAGGCGTTCACGTCGCCGGAAGCCTCGGCGTAATCCTTCAGCACCTGATAAGCGCGAACCTGGTCGCCAATGTCGTTTTTGAGGATGCTGTACTTGGACATCAGCACGTCGGAGTTGCCAGGCTCGGTTTGAAGCACGTTGTCGTAATAACCCAGGGCGCGTTCGAACTGGCCGGCTTTTTGAGCGGTGAAGGCCATGTTGCGGTAGAGGCCGGCCACGATGGCGTCGCGCTCCGTGGCGGTCATGGTGAGCGGCACCAGGCTTTTGTAGATGTTGGCGGCGCTTTCAAATTCCGTGATCGCGTCATCATACTGCTGATACTGATCGCTTTCCTGGGCCAGGTTCTGATAGGTGAAAGCGATGTTTTTCTGGATCAGTTCGATGTTCACGTCCACCGAATCCGTGGGCGCGGCTTCAGGCTGGGCCAGCAGGTAGTAATCCTTGGCCTGGTTGTAGTATTCCAATGCCAAGGCGAAGTTTCCATCCTCGACGTTGACGAGAGCGGTGTCCTCGGCGGCTTTGGCCAGTTCCAGCGGTGTGGGCGGCGGTTCCACCGGTTCTTCGATCTTTTTGTTTCCGCTGCAGGCGGACAGCACCATAAGGACTGTCAGCAGCATCGCAAGCAGGTATGCATATTTTTTCATTATTCCTCCAGTGAATTTTCTGTTGGAACAACAACGTTACAGGAGCCTTTTTTTGTCAATGTAAAAAGCTAGCAGGCAGCAAGAACGGTATTTTTTGCAGTTTTTTTTCACTCCCATTTGGATTTCGTTTCTGCTTGCCCCACAGTCAGTTGGCATTTCACGACTACGGTTTTGCGTTGCCCGGGAACGCTAAAGTGCTGTGAAAACAGCATTTTTTTGTTGACAGATTTTCCAGACCCCGTTTTTAATAGCACCGTATTATCTCTTACTCTTTAAATACAACCCCAAGGAGGTAAAATGAGCAGAGATGATTTAATCAAAAAGATCGCAGGGACCGCCGGAATTTCGCAGAAAACAGCCGGCATCGCACTCAACGCAATGTTAGAGGGTGTTACGCAAGCTCTCAAGAAAGACGAAAAAGTCTCCCTTGTCGGCTTTGGTTCCTTCAGTGTTGCCCATCGCAAAGCCCGCAATGGCGTCAACCCCAAGACCAAGAAACCCCTCAAGATCCCAGCCCGTAAAGTTCCTGTCTTCAAAGCAGGCAAGAAGCTCAAAGAAGCTGTCAAGGCCGGGAAAAAGAAATAATCCATAATTGACATCCTAAAAAAGGCGGGAAGCGATTCCCGCCTTTTTTCGCGCCGGGAAATCAGACCCCAGCTCGCTTCCCGCTTAGCTTGCGGGCGGGACCAGGCTTTCACCGAAACCCAACTCATTCCCCAGGGCATCCAGGTGTGAAAATTATAAACTGACACCCAAAGCTGCAAGTTGTGACACAAGGGAAAAGTGGGGATAAGGCTTTGATTGGTGGTGAGTTGCGATGGACTGGCTTTGGAAATGTCCAAGCGCCTATTTGGACGTATTTGGACTGTTTGCTGACACTATTACTGCAAATTAGCGAGGCGTTTGGACAGGCTTTGGAAAGAGCAGTTGGGAAAACGGAACTTTGAAATTAGAAAAAGCGCAATTGGAGTGCGATTGTGCCGATCAGGAAAGCTCCGTAATTCCAATCCGAGTCTAAAACAAGAACCGGGTAGTCTATATTAAATGGTTGGAGGATAATCTGTTGCCTGTGGTGGTCGATCTGCACCTTCTTGATGGTAAGACCATCGTCAGTCCTTACAACTGCAATTTTACCATCGGCATTTTCCCAGCTTTGATCACTTTTAATGACTACGATGTCCTGATGCTGGATCACAGGCTCCATGCTCTGTCCATTTACTTGAAAGACAGTATATTGCTTGGGGCTACCAGGCAGGAATGAGACTGGCAACTGAATCTGACCCACCTGACTCCACTCGTCTTTGATCTCCATGGGAGGTCCGGCAGCAATTTCACCCACTATTGGGAAGGTGATAGACTGATTGGGATCGAAGTCATTGTTGGTGATGGGATGCAGGATTGGAGAGATGATGGCTGGTGTTAGTGTGTCTTGATAGTTTTGGTTCGTAGGTGCCTGATTGGACTGGATAAGCTCCTGGAACTCGTCTTTGGCATACATAGAGCCGTTTCCCGTAAAGAGCCAGTGGAGGTTGATCTGATCTTTGGAGAGGGCTTCTAAGAACTCAGGATCGGGATATCTCTCGTTGAGCTTGTAGCGAGAAAGCGAGGCACGGGAGATGCCATACTTATTGGCAAACTGGTAATCCTTGAGGCGCATTGCCTTAATCACCAGGCTAAGGCGTTGTCCAATAGTCGGTTTATTCATCGTGATCTCCATATAGTAACTTTGGCATTGACTATATCCGCATGGCTGCAAGATTAGTTCCAGATGCCATTCTGCTGCAGAGCGGATTGGAGTCAATACTAAAGTGTATATTGTGACCCAGGTGGATTATAAAGTATTGCCGGAGAATGCGTAAGAAAGCTGGCAAACTCGCAGAAAGGACTTCCCAAGGTTCTGCGCTTGTGGTTCTTAGCACCCTACTAATACATAAGAGAGGTGTAGCATGACTACCAAGAAACGCAGCCAATCGGAAGTGCAGAAACGGGCGAATCAGGGCAATGTCCAAGCGGGTACCCCTGTCCAAGCGGGGGTAGGCATGAGGCTTAACTCATTGATAACTATGATGAGAGGCCAAAATGTCCAAGCGCTTGAGCGCATTTTTCAGGATTCCAGACTAAAATGTCCAAGTGGGTCGCATTTTTTGAAGGACTTGGACATGGACATGAAAGTCGATTTTATCTGGCTACCCATAGACAGGGTCGCTTTGCTGCTGAACAAGAATCTGAAGACAATCAGAAGAATGGTGGATGCCGGGAAGCTGACCGCCCTCAAGCATCAGATACCCACTAAGAACGGAGCCACGATCAAGACCTTTGTGCTGGCAACCGAAGAGATCATTCAGGCGGAGTATGACAGGTTCAGAGACAGCCTGCGCAAACCAGAGCTCTACTTTGAGGAAGAGATCGAACTGGGAGTACACAGTTATCCCAGTGTCTTCCTGGTCTACTATGATAATGGTAATGACCTGGCCTCGAAGATCAAGAACTCAGCAGGAGGTTCAGATGTTTCCCTATAATGGCAGACCGACTGAGGAGTTCCTGAGAGAATACCGGAATAAGCTGAATGAGCTGCAAGAACTGATGGAAAGCCAGGGTTTAAAGCTGGAGATCAAGAGCGGTGGAAGATGTATTGTTGTACCGGAGGTAAAGGCTGGATTAGGTAAGGTAAGTGGGAATGGTTCAGATTCTGATACCGACAACAGCTTCATGCTTGCCTATAGCCAGCAGTATAACACCAAAGCAGATAGCTCAGATGATAATCTGGAATCAGAGACAGTCTATGAGACTTATGAAGACTATGTGGAGTTTGAACGAAAACTCACTCTAATCCATGAAGCCAGAGACAATGATGTGGTGATCGACTTCTCCAGTGAGTTTCTTGATCTGGCCCCGGTGGAAGAGGAGAGATTGCTATTCAAAGATGAAGCTCAGCTCTATGGCAGGTTCTGCCAGGAAGTGATTCGCAGGCTGTATGGAGCTGAATCCAAGGTATTGGCCTGGAAACGGATCACCAGTGACTATAACGGTAAGAGACTGGTACCGGAGCTCTACAACCTCAAAGGACCCAGGAAAGAGAGAGCGCTTAGAGAATGGCTACGCATTTACCATGAGACCAATCTCGATATGTATGCTTTGATTCACAAGAGCAAGGGCAAGTACAAGGAACGCAAGATCAGCTACCAGGAACAGCAATACCTGTTGCATCTACTGCTCAATCCCAATAGGATCAAGATCGGCTCTGCCATCACCAACCTAAAACAGATGAGCAGAAACAGAATAATAGAATCCGAAACCAATGAACGGACGCTCAGACGTTGGTGTGAGGAATGGGCAGCCAGGCATCCGGCTGAGTGGCATCAGGCCAGAGATGGCAGCAAGTATGTTTCTGAGCGGATAATCAAGTCCATCCGCAGAGACGATAGAACACTCAAGGTAGGTGAAGTCTGGGTGGCTGATGGCCATACCCTCTCCTTCGATATCCTCAATCCCCAGACCGGCAGAGCCCAGCGCATGACCATGATCATGGTGATGGACTGGGCAAGCCGATACCCAGTGGGAGCCTCACTTGCCTTTACCGAAGATAGCCAGCATATTCTGACTGCCTTCCGCAATGGCTTCATCAACTGCGCTCAGATCGCCGATAATAATAGCGGAACCATGGCAGTGCTACCCAAGTATGTCTATCTGGATAACGGCAAGGCCTTCCGGGCCAAGCTCTTTCATGAGAGATGGGAAGAGCATGACCTGAACAAGGAACTGGGAGGCATCTTCCCCCGACTCAATATCGGAGTGAGGTTCGCGGAGAGCTACAATGCCAAGGCTAAGATCATCGAACGTTTCTTCAAGACCTTCCAGGAGCAGTTTGAGCGGTTCATCACTACCTTCAGAGGCGCATCGATTGACGATAAGCCCTCTATCCTCCACAGAAATGAAGTCTGGGCTAAGAAACTCTATACCGGTAAACCTCCCACGATTGAAGAGACGATGCAGATGATCGCCTTCTATGTGAGGTTCTGTTATGGCGAGACACCGCATACCTCACTCAACAGGCGCACACCCTATGAAGTGTTCAGTGCTGCCAGAATAGCCGAGAGCCGTCAAATAGAGATATCCAGGCTCAACTTCCTGATGATGGCGATGGAACGCAAGAATATCCGGGCGGAAGGCATCAGGCTGGATAAGAAGGTCTACTGGCACCGGGAACTGGTTAATCATGTGGGTCAGCCCTGTATCATCAGGTTTGACTACAGTGATGCAAGATGGATAGTGGTCTATGATAAGAATGATGTCTTCATCTGCCAGGCTGCACTCCGCAAGGCACAGCATCCCTTCATCGAAGTCTCGATGGATCAGGCGGTCTCGCATAAGGAACTGAACAAGGAATACAAGGAGATCAAGGGACTCAGGAGGGAGAAAGAACGCAATGCCAAGAAGTGGGTTGTGAACTCGCAGAAGGCAGTTGATGCACTCCTCAAGAACTCGACGTCCAGGCAGGAGAAGCTAGAGGATCAGGGGGCCAGGGCGTTGTTCAGCAGTCCTCCCATGCTGGAAGCACCACCCAAGGACAGCGATGAGATCATTGAGGAGATGACCAGAAAGGCGATGATGAGACTGCCGAAGCATCCGGATATGCTGAGTCCGGAAGAACGGGAACAGCTTGATGCGGATGAGAAAGAGAGACTGGCAGAGCAGGAGAGGGATAGGATAATCCTAAAGGAAATCAAAGAATCATTCGACCGTATAGGACTAGAATACCAGTCCAGTGATGATAAACCACCCCTGGAGTTTGCGATAGGCTTCAGTAAAACAGCAAGAGAGTATTACAAATCCGAACCAAGAGCCATAGCGGAACAATTAGCATCGGATGATGATAATGTTGCCACTGCCATCGCTACAACTGCTGATGCATTTACGGAAGCTGAAGATCATAATCCGACAGAAACGATCATCAACATAGAAGAATTGCCAGATGATAAGCAAGTACCGGATGAGGCCAAGACTGGGCAGTCACCATTCGCACACCTCTCCAGAGCAGAACTTCTCAAACGCATCGGGATAAACTAATAGGAGGATAACATGAAACAGGGAACACTAGTCAGAACTCAGAACGTTATAGCCGCAGACAAATGCATCGAATACCTGCTAACCCGACCCAAGCTGGAGATGGTTGGACTTGGCTTGCTGTATGGCAGACCAGGCTTGGGGAAAACCACCTATGCCAGTAGAATCGCTTTTAGTCAGGGGTATCTCTATCTCCGACTGGAGGCAACTACCACCCCCAAGGCCTTTGCATCTAAGCTGCTCTTAGCATTATACAAGAGATTTGGCATGGGAGAGTATATCCCTTACGGTACAGCCAATGACCTCTTCATGATGTGTATAACGGTTCTGGAGGATCACAAGGATACGATCATTGTTGTTGATGAGATAGACTATGCCTTTCGACATCCCCAGCTCTTGGGAGCCATCAGGGATATCGTGGATGTGACCACAGCGATAGTCATCCTGGTCGGGATGCAGAATGCCAAAGACAAGCTCAACCAGATCAATGAGTATTACTTTGATAGATGCAACTTCTTCTATGAGTTCCAAGACCTGCCCAAGAAAGACATCGCCCAGTTATGTAGTGAGATACTGGAGATCAAGTTCCATCCGGATATTGTTGATTATGTCCACTTCCACTCCTGTGGTAATGTCCGCAAAGCAATGAAGCTTATCCGCTCGATAGAGGAGATCGGTAGTTATAAGAACCTTGAGGTAATCTCCCAAGCAGATCTGGATGATTGAGGAAACAATGACGGACAAAGAATTGATCCTTAACTTCATCAGCCAATATGATCGCCTTTTCGATGCAGAACTTATATCCAAACTGACCAGTGTAAGCAGAGAAGCAATAGAAATGCTATTACCTGAACTGCTCCAAAGCCAAGCGATCAAACAGATAGAAGATAGTCCTCCCATATATGTCAGAGCCAATCGCTACCAAGCCAGGATCGGCTATCAGCACTATAAGGGCTGGACTTTCAGCTTAGCAGATGCCCATAAGCTGTTGGACATCCTGGAACAAGGCAGATACAAGTCCATCCGAGAGATTGCTCAAGTGATAGGAAAATCCAGACAGTGGGTCTACATCTATCTGGAGGCACTGGCATCAATTGAAGTAGTCGATCTGAGGCAGCACGTTTATGTGGTTATCTCCCGCCATAACGTGCCCAAAATCGGCAGAAAAGTCCAGAAAGGTATCCTGGGTCAACTCCGGAATTTGAACAAGGTTGGGTATTATAGATTGCTGGATTAGATAGATAGATAGATTGATGTGGATGTAATACACAATACATGTGAGTAGGTTCAGATTTTCCTGCATGATCATATTGGGCATTGAGTTACGTGTCTCCTAACTATGAAAAACAAACCGAGTCTTTATAATACCTGACACGTTAGGTTTTGAAAAAACGTATTATATATATAGGGAGGTAAGATGAGTTTTATACATCTTCATGTTCATACTGAGTTCAGTTGGATGGATGGAGCTTGCATAATCGATGATCTGGTGCAGAGAGCGGTGCAGTATAAGATGCCGGCTGTGGCCATTACAGATCGTAACAGTGTGGCAGGGGCGTCCCGCTTGTGGCACAAGTGCATCAAGGCGGGGATTAAGCCAATCATCGGTCTGGAGGTAGCAGTCCAAAACGAGCCCGGTGATGGAAGGGTCTTTTCAATCATCCTGCTGGCCAAGAACGGCTCCGGCTACGAAAACCTTTGCCGACTGGTCACGCTGGCTTATGAACAAGATCGACTTGCTCCCAGGGTCACTAAAAGCCAATTGTGGGAGCATTCCCAGGATCTGATTTGTCTGTCCTTCAGTGTGGTAGGAGAGATTTGCACCTTGCTTCTGGAAGGAAAAGACGATCAGACAAGGCAGGTTTCGGATTGGTATTATGAGGTCTTTGGTGAGGATTATTATTACGAGATCCAGAACCACGGGTTGCCCTCTGAGGCGGTTGCCATGAATAAACTGCTGAACCTGGCTTACCAAACCAAGATACCCGTGGTGCTCACCAATGACTGTCATTACATGGATCGCAACGACTCTATCGCTATTGATGCCCTGAACTGCATCAGAAAGGGCTTGGATTTCGCTCATCCGGAAGCCAAACGCTTTACCTGCAATGACTACTACTTCAAGTCCCCAAAAGAGATGAAAGCGCTCATAGGATTCCCACCTCAGCTTATTAAGAACACCCTGGAAATAGCCGAAAAAATCTCTGTGACGGATGGCTACATACCTGTTGTTGAGAGCGATCTATCGGTTCCTAGAGTGGTTGGTATACTAAACAGTTTTTCACCCCCATTGAGGATCAAATTCAAACCCGATAGCAAGCACATATCTGTTTCTTTGATGGATCATAAGTCTGCGGATATATTGGAGCATCTTCGCCATAAACTGCCCGATTATGATCTTGTTCACTTTACTGAGTATGAATCCTGGACGCCAAGAAGTATCTATTCCGCGGTTCTGAATACAATGAAGGTGCCTGAAGAAAAGGTCAGGGAACTCTGCGGATTGATTCCGACTGGGGCAAAGACCCTCCGTGAAGCAGTCTTGATGAGCACGGATTTCTCCTGCCTCTCCAGCGAGGACTATGTGTGTTCACTAGCTGCAGAGATAGGCGACACCTTGATCAATACTTTCAAAGAAGAAAGGGCAGCTAGCCGTACTTTTACCTTGATCCCTAAGGGAATGCCGGTTCCCCTTGCCTGGGATGCTGAGGGGCAGTTAAAGTGTCTTTATGATAGAAAAGCCCTTTCAGATGTCGAATTAATCTCGATTGAACTGACTTAGTACTAATATAAAAACAGCGAAAAAGGAGATATAATGAGGACAAGTCAAATAGTGACTATGTTTAAGGACCATTTAAAAATGAATGCTGGATACTTTGAATCATACATACAGAACATCCTGCCAATGGTTCAAAGAGAAGATTTTGTAGGTGACTTCACTCGAGCATCAGGGCATGAGTTGTTCCCTAAAAGCGGCAACCCGAAATTCTGTTCTGTTGTCTCTTCATCAGCTTTGGTGGTTAATGCCTTTGCGCCTTGGAAAAGACATCCTGAACTCTTATCGTTAGACCTGGACGGACACACAGTAAGTGGATTCCATAAGCCCTGTTTTGAGAAAAAAGTCCCTAATGGTCTGAAAGGAACACCACCTCATCTTGATGTATGGTTGGAAAACCCCGATAATATCGTGGCTATTGAAAGTAAGTTCACCGAGTTTTTGAATCTTAAGAAAGGGAGCTTTAGCGACCAGTATAGGATATACATCCAAGAAAATGCTGTGGAGTTCTCAAACTCACCCTGGAGAGATTTCGTTGAATCTGATTACCTAACCTCCAGTTTCCATCATCTTGACGTAGCCCAACTGGTAAAACACTATTTCGGTTTGAAACACTACATAAAAGCAAATGCCACTAACAAGGCAATCACTCTACTATATATCTATTGGCAGCCTAGCGATCTTGTTATGCAAAAAGATATAGTATTCCTAAAGCATGCAGAGGAGTTGGCGAGATTTGCTGATCATGTGAAAGCTGATCCTCAAGTCAAGTTTCGTTACTCAAACTATGGCTCGATTTATGATCATTGGGTCAGATATTCTGACAATAAAGAGGTTCGCTCGCATCTGGAGGCATTTAAGCAACGGTACTTGTTTCTCTAGAGCAAAAGAGGGGGGAATTACGCTCTCGTGTTTGATCAGAAGGAGGATGGTATTTCTCCATTGACAGAATAATCCTACTCGTAATGCTGGTTTTATTCTGATATGATCCCTTTTTATACCGATTCTTATGGGATCTTCAGGTGCGATTGCATCTGAGAAGGAGAAGTATCATGGAAGACAGATGGCTTTCAGTTGATGAGATAAGTGTTTATCTTGGGGTAACCAAGGATACGGTCTATAAATGGCTTAGCGAAAAGAAGCTTCCTGCGCATAAAGTTGGTAGGCTCTGGAAGTTTAAAAAAGAAGATGTAGATACATGGGTCAAAGCCCAGGCGCATTCTCAGGATAGCTGAAGATGTCCAGCCCGTTAAAATTCAACCTGGGTTTTACCTCAGCCGCATTCCTCTTTAGAGACTCTGTATTGCTTGCCAAACTGCACCTGGGCCTCGGCGACTGGAACATGGTTAGAGAAAAGGTGCTATCTGAGAACTTGCTGCAAATTCGAACAATTGCAGCCCAAAAGAGAATTTACTCTGAAACTTACACTCGTCTAAAAGCATTGAGCAAAGATGCTTTGGAAGTTATAGCCAATGGAGAAAGAGACGATAAAGTGCACATGATCTGGTATGCCATCTGCAAGAAATACGCCCTAATTAGGGACTTCAGTGTGCAAGTACTATCACCGAAAGTAAAAATCAATGCTCGTGATCTATCGGAAGCAGATTTCAATGTCTATTTTAACAATCTCGCTATCAGCCACGACGAATTGAATCGCATCTCCATATCCAGTAGAGCAAAGCTGACCAAGAACCTGTTCAGAATGCTGCACAGTGCTGGAGTTATCGATTCAGAAGGAAAGCTTTGCCCAATAAGCATCTCTCAGTCTGTGAGGCAGATTGTTCTTGAAGATAATGACATCCCACTTGAAATCTATCCAGGAATCGATCTATAATGAGTTTTAGCAGAATTGAATCGCAGAGTTTTGCCCGACGGTTTGCGCATCTTCTTGATTTGCTATCCAGTCCAAAATTCTTAGCTATGGAAGGGTTGGGGAATGAAATCCCTTTCTTCATCTGTCCTTTTCCTATAAAACAAGCAGAACAAATGAGTAAAGACATAGCTGACTTGAAGGTACAGCTGCTGCAAAAAAGAATCGATGTGCTTGATTTAAATCTATATCACCTCTCGCTTGAGATACTCAAGGAACGTGGGATATTGGATTCTATCATGCAGGTTGAGCCTGATATAGAAAAATCTGTACTGTATGAGCAACTGCAGAATGTCTTAGATCCCGAAAAACACATCGTTCCCCAAATAGAGAAACATATCCAGGATTCCGAGCACAAGATACTATTTATCACGGGAGTAGGTGAGGTTTTCCCGTATATCAGATTGCATACTGTATTGAATAACATGCAGAAGATCAAGCATAGCAAGCCCACGGTTTTCTTCTTCCCCGGAGAATACAACGCTGCCAATGAAAGTGGATCGACCTTGAGCTTGTTTGGCATTATGGACGACAAGTACTACAGAGCTTTCAACATATTTGACTGTCTACCCAACTAAGGAGGCATAATAATGATAATCAAAGACATCTTTTTGAAGCCGATTGATCGGGACATTGAAGGAGTAATAAAAGCGGATGATCGGAGTAATCTGATCCGCGAGATTCAAGAATACGTTGTTACTAAGGAAATCAAGCATAAACTTGTTGAGTTCATAGATTCATACTTGAGCGAAAAATCATCAACAGGTGTTTGGATATCGGGATTCTTTGGATCAGGCAAGTCCCATCTTCTAAAAATGCTGTCTCTGCTGATGGAGAACTGGAAAGATGGTGAGTGCTCAATACTGGAGAGCTTTACGGAAAAGTGTAAAGATGACGAGATTCTGGTTGCAGATATCAAGAAGGCTGTCGCAATTCCAAGCAATTCCATTCTTTTTAACATAGATCAGAAAGCAGATCTGATCTCCAAGCAACAGACCGATGCTCTACTTGCCGTTTTTGTAAAGGTTTTTGACGAATATTGTGGCTATTATGGGAAGCAGGCGTATATAGCCAAGTTTGAAAGAGATCTGGATAAGCGAGGAGTTTACTCGATTTTTAAGGATGAGTATAAAGGTTTGTCAGGGAAGGACTGGGAAGATGGCAGAGAATTAGCTATCCTGGAATCTGCCAATATATCCCTTGCATTTGAGAAAGCTACTGGCAGCAAAGAAGGACAAGACAAGAAGATATTAGATAAATACCGGCAGGATTATAAACTATCAATTGAAGATTTTGCGTTGCAGGTCTGGGACTATATCTCCACTCAACCAGGTGATTTTCGGCTAAATTTCTTTGTCGATGAGGTTGGTCAGTTTATCGCTGACAATACAAAGCTCATGCTCAATATGCAGACAATTGCAGAAAGCCTTGCCACTAAATGTAAGGGCAGAGCCTGGATTGTTGTGACCTCTCAAGAGGATCTGGATGCAATCGTAGGCGAAATGTCACAAAGTTCTGGAAATGACTTTTCTAAGATTCTTGGGCGATTCAAGACCACGTTGAACTTAACCAGTGCAAATGTGGATGAAGTGATTCAGAAGCGACTCCTACAGAAGCAAGAATCAGTTTATGATAGCTTGAGTGAACTCTATCATAACAACAAGAATAGCTTTAAGACCATCTTCGACTTTGTGGATGGCGCTCAAACCTATCGGGTGTTTGAAGATAGAGAGGAATTTATCCATTGCTATCCATTCATCCCATATCAGTTTTCGATTTTTCAAAAAGCCATTAAAGCACTATCTGTGAACCATGCTTTTCAGGGAAAGCATCGTTCAGTTGGTGAGAGATCTATGCTTGGCGTGTTCCAACAGGTTGTAAAGGACTTGCAAATGAAGCCAGTTGGTGATATCGCCACCTTTGATCTGATGTTTGATGGCATTCGCAGATCAATAAATGGTCAAATACAAAGCGCAATCATCAACGCTGAAAACAATCTTCAAGACGAGTTTGCAATTAAGCTCCTCAAGGTCCTGTTCATGCTGAAGTATGTGAAGGATTTCCGGGGGACCGTAGCCAATGTAAGCATCTTGATGATGAATAGTTTTGACGAAGACATCAGCGCTCTACGAAAGCAAGTTCAGGAAGCCCTCTCCAAGTTGGAGACCCAGACATATATCCAACGCAATGGAGAGCTCTATGAATACCTCACAAATGAGGAAAAAGACGTAGAGACCCAGATAAAGAACACCCCTGTAGATGTCATGACTATGCTTGATAAGCTTGACGAAATACTATTTACCAGCGGTCAGATAGTAAAAAGCCTGAAGATCAGATATGATGACAATAAACAGGATTTCCAGTTTACCCATCGAGTCGATAAAAAACAGTACAATAAAGAATATGAGATAGCTATACAGGTGATCACTCCCTACAGTGAGTACTACGACTTTGATGATGATAAACAGATCATTGCGCATGCCTTAGGTAAGCCGGAGCTAACCATACTCATGCCAGCGGATAAGCGCTTTTGGGATGATCTGAAGATTGCTATCCAAACAGAAAAATGCTATGCGCAGAACTATAATAGTTTGCTCAAGGAATCGGCAAAGAAAATCCTAAGTGAAAAGAAAGACCTAAACAAAGACAGATTGGTCAACGTTAAGAATAGACTGGCAGAGCTAATCTGTGCAGCCAAGCTTTACCTGGGTGGAGAGCAGATCGCTGAGGATCAGGATACTAATGTTACAGATGCCAACCAGAGAATATGCAATGCCTTCCAACTGCTTATCGCCAAGGTATATCCATATCTCAAGATGTTGGGCGGAGTCAGCTATACTGAGCAAGATATTGGTAGATGTTTGGATAACAGCCAGATTGTGGCAGATTATTCACTTGCCTTGAGTGAAGCAGAGCAGGAAGTGTTCTCACATATTAACACCCAAGCTAGAGAAGGCAAGAAAAGCACTGTGCAGGATATTATCGATAAATTCAGCAAGAAACCCTATGGATGGGGCTTCTATGCAATACTTTGCCAACTCGCCAAGCTCTATGCTCAAGCCAGAATTGAAGTGTTTGGAGATGCTACCAGTTTGGAAAATGGTGCCCTGGAAAAGGCACTGAAAAACTCCCAAAAACATAACAGCCTGGTAATCCAGACTCTGCAAGAATATACTCCCTCACAACTTAGGCGCTTGAAAGAGCTTTCGCAGACATTATTCAACAAACCCGCAGAAGAGACAGAGGCAAAGGCTCTGGCTAAAGAGGTCTCCACCAGGATGCAGGAATTAATGCAAAAACTAGAAGCTCTGGTTATGCAGAAGAACTCATATCCGTTCCTGAGTAATATAGAGCCAGTTATCGTATTACTGAAGAAAGCAGTGGGTAAGCATCATTCCTGGTATTACAGCGATTATTTAAGCACTGAAGACGAGTATATAAAAGTAAAGTTGGATTTGATCGATCCAATCCAGGCTTTTTGGAGCTCGGGACAAAAAAGCATTTATGAAGAGATCAAGAGTTTTATCAGAGATCAGGAGCCTAACTTTAGCTATCTGGATTCAGGAAAACTCAAAGAGCTCCATGATGGGTTTGCAGACCCGGAAATATACAAGGGAAACCGAATTCAGCAGCTAAAGATTAAGTATGATATCCTGAAGGATAAGCTGGATCGCTTGATTGCTGATGAGAGATCCAACGCAGCACAGATGATCGAACAATGCCAAATCGAGATAGACCAGGATCTGGATTTCGTTGCTGCTGAGAGTGGCATTAAAGACACGGTGATCGGGATATTTGAGAGGGCTAAAACTAAGATAACTGAGACAAGGATTATTGCCGTAATCAAAGACATCATCAATCGCTTCAATGATGTAGATTACCCAGAGATCATCAGATTGATCCATAATAAAAAGGATGAGAGCATACCCGAAGAGCCAAGACTAAAGGTTCAGATTAAGAACATTAAAATATCCTACCCTTCAGACGAGATCAGCAGCGAAGCCGAATTGCGATCTTATATCCAAGCAATGAATCAATCACTTCTCCGGGAGATTAAAAAGGGGAACATAGTAAGCCTAAATGAAGAGGAGACAAAATGATTAAAAGCCTTTACTTGAAAAACTTCACTGTGTTCGATGATCTCAGAATTGACTTATCGAACAAAATAAATATAATCATGGGAGTTAATGGGACGGGGAAAACGCACATCCTGAAGGTCTTGTATGCCATGTGTAAGGCAAATGGAGATGTTTCTGCCGATAATAACATGAGTGAAGAGGAAAAAAGAGATATCTCCTCAAGTATGATTACCGGTGTATTCAAACCGCTTGATGGAGTTCTTGGCAATCTCAAGAAAACTGGATCAAAGGGCGGAAATGCAATTGTTGAGATAGAATATCCCGATAACGCCAAATTCGGCTTGTCATTCAATGCCAATAAACAAGCCTCTGGCAATGGCGATGCAATCAAAGATTTGTTTAACCATACTTATGAATCAGTGTATGTTCCGATTGATGCGCATCCTGTATTTATTCCTGCAAAGGAAATAATATCATTTATGGCAGGGTTACCTGCTCTGGTTCAGAAGTATGAACTATCTTTTGATATGACCTACACCGACTTGATGTCTCAATTAGAGATTCCGGCTATTCAAAAATCACTCAGAACTATTCGCACAGATGCAATCATGGAAGAGATCGAAAAGATATGCGTTGGCAGATTTGAGTTTAAGGGTGGTGGTAATGTAACTTTCAAGGCAGATAAAGCGGAATACTCAGCCAACGTTACGGCAGAAGGGTTCCGAAAGCTTGGTACTCTTTACAGGCTGATCGAAACAGGTGCACTGAGACCAGGTGTTGGCGGACCCTTGTTTTGGGATGAGCCTGATGCAAACTTAAACCCTTTACAAGTCAAAGGTGTTGTCGATGCTTTGTACAGCCTTGCACAATCCGAACAACAAGTGGTTTTAGCTACTCATAACTACAATCTCATTAAATGGTTTGACCTACTGTTTGATAAAGATCGAGGCGATCATGTGAGATACCATGTTTTGTATAGAGACAAGGGTGTCATTAGAGTTAATTCCACCGATGATTTCGATTCCATTGATCCAAATCCGATCCTTGATGCCTTCTCTGAGTTATATGATGAAGAGCTAGAAAGATATGTATAGGATGCTGGCATGGATTATATAGAAAAAGATCTTGAGTTGTTTCCGGAATCCACTTTACGCGTTATAAAGTTTGATGACCCACATACTCACGGTCTGACAAGCTTTGACATGAAAGCAGTTGATTTTATCTTAGAATACCCAGATAAATATGTTTATCTTGAGTTAAAGGATCCTGATTCTCCAGACTCAAGAGCTGGTGGTGTTAGAAGATTCATTGCTGACTATAAAACAGGTGCCCTGAAAACTAAGTTATCAAAAAAGTATAGAGACACATTTATCTATCGATGGGCACAAAACAAGGCGGATAAACCGATTCATTACTATGTCCTGATATGCTGGGACTTCCTTGATGTACCTAAATATAACCTTCTTACCGATAGTCTCAAGAAACACCTCCCTCGACGATCTGAAAAATGGAGACGCAAGTTCGCCGAGAAGTGCGTCGTTTTATCATTAACTGATTGGAATAAGCAGTTTCCTGACTGCATCATCAGAAGAAGAAGCCTAATGGGACACCACTAATATGGATACAACAAGACTCGAACGTTTCGCAAAATACGCCCGCCGCTACCTGATGGAACAAGTGGGAAACAAGCTGCAGCAAGTACTCGCTCCGGATAGTGATGCCAGAAGGTATTACCCCAAGCAAATCCAAGTCATAGAAGAAGAAATCCAGCGCACCCAACCTCTAACTCCTAAAACCTATCACCTATCACCTCTCGCAGAGCGAGTAGCCTACACCTGGTTCAATCGGTTTTGTGCTCTGCGCTTTATGGACGTGAACGGGTACAACAAGGTAAACGTGATATCTCCTTTGCCGGGGCATTTTCAGCCGGAAATCCTTGAAGAAGCCAAAGCCGGGCATATAGATGAGACACTGGTAAATGCAAAGTACCGCAACTTGGTGTTTGACCTCCTGTCCGGCAAAGAAACCCATCCCGATCCGCAATCGGAAGCTTACAGGATTTTAATCAGATCTGTTTGTAACTACTATGCCGAAACCATGCCCTTCCTCTTTGAGCGAATTGATGATTGGACAGAACTGCTGATGCCGGATGACCTGCTGAGCGGGAATTCCATCCTTGCCTATACCAGGGAAGCCATGGTTCCGGGTGTCTGTAAGGACGTGGAAGTGATCGGCTGGCTGTACCAATATTACATTGCCGAAAAGAAATCTGAGGTACAGGAAGGAGTTAAAAAGGGGAAAAAAGTCCAGAATAAGGATATCCCTGCCGTCACCCAGCTTTTTACCCCCCATTGGATTGTGAAATACATGGTGCAAAACTCACTGGGCAGGTTGTGGTTACAGAATCACCCCAATTCCCGGTTTATTGATACGATGGAATACTATGTAAAGCCTGAATCAGATTCCAACTCGAAACGTAGTAACGGATTAATTGAAATATCTTCTCCCGAAGAAATCAAATTCTGCGATCCCTGCTGTGGTAGTGGGCACATCCTCACCTATGCCTTTGACCTTCTATATGAGATCTATAGCGAAGAAGGATACTCCCCCACAGAAATACCCAAGGTGATTATAGAAAAAAACCTGTATGGGATAGAGATAGACGAAAGGGCAGCAGAGCTTTCCGCTCTGGCTCTCACAATGAAAGCCCGAGAGAGGGACAAGCTATGGTTTTCTCGTAAGATTGAGCCCCATATCTGCTGCTTGAAGAACATCATATTGAGCAAGGACGAGATCGAATCCTATCTGGATAGATGCGGACGCGATATCTTCACCCTCAACTTTGAACGTATGCTAACCCAATTTGAGCACGCTGATACTTATGGTTCTCTGATTGTTCCTCATGAGCAGGATATCGAAAACACCCGTGAGCTGCTGAATGCCAAAGACTTCAGCGGTGATGTATTCCTTGCCCCCACCCATAAGAAGGTACTCAAACTGATCAATCAGGCAGATTATCTCAGTACCAAGTATCAGGTGGTGGTTACCAATCCACCGTATCTGGGAACTACAGGATTTGGCAATGAAAAGGAAGATTGGTTTAAAACTAATTATCCTAATAGCCGTACTGACTTCTTTGCTATGTTTATGGAACGTTGCCTGAGTTTATCTGTTAAGCAAGGCTACATTGCCATGATCAATATGCAAAGCTGGATGTTTCTGAGTTCATACGAAAAACTTAGGAAGCATCTGGTTAAGAATTATGAGTTCAAAACAATGGTTCATCTGGGACCTCATGCCTTTGATACTATTCCTGGAGAAATAGTAGCTACAACTTCTTTCGTGATGTCCAACTCAATGCCAGATGGAATACATGGAGCTTATTTTCGCTTGATTAATGGTAAGTCTGAAGAACAAAAGCGAGTTCTCTTTCTTGAAGCCCTAGCCAATCCAAAATGTGGGTGGTTTTTTTCCTTCAAAGCGTCAGATTCTTACAAGTTGCAGGGAGCGCCAATATCGTATTGGATAAAGTTACCTAATATTGAGACTCAAAGCAACCTAGGATCGATATATGTATCTGGTGGGAGGATGAAAACTCACAATAATGAAAAATTTGTGAGGAATGTTTGGGAGATATGCAAGAGCTCAACCAGGTGGGTATTATATTGCAATGGAGGGGATAATCGTAAGTACTACGGTAATGTCATTAATGTTATTGATTGGTCATTAGAAGCACAAGACCACTATTCCGAATTAGGAGGAATGGTTAACAGAAAGTTTCTTGGGAATGAAGGAATTACATGGTCGTTAATTGGAACTGGTAGGGTAGGATTTAGATTTAAAGACACGTCGCACTTATACAGCTCAGGATCCCCAACAATTTTCATAGACAGCTTGACCTATGATGATGAAACATTGGGATTTCTTAACTCACCAATCTCTGAGTATTATCTGCAAGCTTTTAACCCATCAATTAACACAACTATACATGATGTATTAAACATCCCTTTTTCATTTATTGGTAGATCTCAGATAAAAGAACATGTTAGATTGTGTGTGAGAATCTCAGAAAGGGATTGGAATTCATACGAAACCTCAGGGGATTTTCAGCAATTACCCTTGTTAGGTGTTAGGGGTGAGGGGTTAGGTGTTAGGGAATGCTATACAAAGCAGAGAGAGCATTGGATAGAGAACACGCTCAAGATGCAAGAGCTGGAAGAGGAGAATAACCGGATATTCATTGAAGCTTATGGTTTGCAGGATGAGTTGAGTCCAGAGGTTCCGTTGAAGGAGATCACGCTTACTTGTAATCCCTATTACCGATACGGGGTAAACCCCGAGGTGCTAGGTGTTAGGGGTGAGGTTTTAGGGGTTAGAGCTTTAGGTGTTAGGGAATTCCCCATAAATGTAGATTTGGAGAAGCGGCTCTTAGCAGACACTATGAAGGAATTGATCTCCTATGCCGTGGGCTGCATGTTTGGCAGATACTCCCTTGATAAACCGGGCTTGATTTTGGCTAATCAGGGAGATAAGCTCGAGGATTACCTCGAGCAGGTGTTAGGTGTTAGCGGGTTAGGTGTTAGGGGTGACGATAGCGGCGAAGCCGCCCTAAAACCTAACACCCAAAACCTAAAACCTTCTTTTATGCCAGATAAGGACAATGTGATCCCGGTTTTAGAGAGAGAGTGGTTTGATGACGATATAGTTAATCGCTTCCACGCATTCTTGAAAGTGGCATTTGGATCGGATCACTTTTCGCAGAACATCGGCTACATTGAGGAAGCGATTGGTAAAGATATCCGAACCTATTTCATCAAGGATTTCTATAACGATCACGTTAAAATGTATAAAAAACGCCCCATCTATTGGCTCTTTAGTAGTCCCAAGGGCAGCTTCAACGCACTTGTTTATATGCACCGCTACACACCCGACACAGCTTCAATTGTGCTCAGCGATTACCTGAGAGAGTACGTCTTTAAACTGAAAAACAAAGTGACGGAACTAAGCAAGATTGAAGAAGGTGGAGATAGCTCTCAGAAAGAGAAAATCAAAGCTCGTAAAGAAATCGATAAGATTGAGCAGATCATCTCAGAACTCGAATACTGGGAACGGGATGCTCTCTATCCCACAGCCACCCAGAAGATAAGCATCGACCTGGATGATGGTGTGAAAGTCAACTACGCAAAGTTCAGCAAAGTGCTTAAGAGAATCCCGGGGTTGGAGTAAATGGATAGAATCAAACAGCTAATTCTTAAACACTTTGAAGAGCACCGGATTGTCTTTTGGTATGATGATGCAGCTACCTACAGAATTGACCTAGATTCGATGGATTTACCCGGGATCACCAAGGTATTTGTGGAGAACAACGAATTTGGGCTCAAATACCTGATGCTGATCAAAGAGCCAAAAGAGAAATTCCTGCTTTACTTCCCCAGTACAAAACCTGAGATACAGGATAATTGGCTGGCTGATTTGCTACTTGCCAATACTGAGATCAAGATCGATCCCATCTCGATGATCCTTGCGGAGCTTGGTTGGAGCAGAGAGTATTATGATCTTGTGAAAGAGCATGAGTATTTCTTTAAGTCAGCCAAGCGTATCACGGCCATTAAAAAAATCCATTATGGGAAAGAGACAATTCCCAGAACCAAGTGGATGATGCTAGGGGTGATAACAGGCGCTGAAGCCAGATGGGATGAAGTGCTCATGAGCCTGTTTGAAGAGCTTGCCAAGGGCTCCACAGAGCAGTATGATCTGATCAGGAAATCTGCACTTGATGGTTGGCTCTGGGCGCAAATCAAGAAACTACTGGGCTATTCCAATAATCAAGCCACTATCAAAGATCTTTGCCTTGAGATGTTTGGGTCTGCCTACAATGCTGCCTTGGACAAAGAATATATCCTGGATCAGGAAGCTATCTATCTGTTGAAGCGTTTTAAAGATCATGTTCGTTATAAAAAGGCATTCCGCGAACTGTCCCGGCAATGCAGTGAGTGGCTGGGCATCGAGCAAGATCTGCACTTGAGGGATGTAACAGATCTAACTGATCTAGATTATTTCGAGCTGATTGAAAAGAAGATCCTAAGCGACTTGACCTGGGCAGTTAGCGGAGGCACGCTAGGGCTGATCGAAGTGGAAAGAATAATCCGCCGCAGGATGCTAAGCCATTGGTATGAGGACTATAGCCATGAATACAGCGCTTTGGAGAGTGCGGCAAATCTGCGCCACCTGATGAATACTCTGGACATAAGTGTTTATTCTTTTGATGAGGGCATACAGAAGTATCTCAATCAGTTCTATAAGCTGGATTTTCAGTATCGTAAGTTTATCTATCACTACCAAAAAGCAAATCAGCCAAAGCTATTTTCTGATCTGTATGAAGATATTGAAAACCGATACCTGAATAGCTATTTGTTTCCTCTATCCACTGCCTTCACAGGGCAGATGAAATACATGGAAAGATATTCATCCCAAGTGATTCCACTGCAGTCTGAATTCTGGAAAAAAGAGATAAGCCCGTATCTGGAAGAGAATAAAAAGATATTTGTGATTATCTCTGATGCCTTGCGTTATGAGATAGGCAGTGAGCTTATGAGCCAGATTCGCCAGGAGGACAGATATGAGGCTGAGCTCGGGGCCTGTATGGGAATGTTACCGAGTTACACGCAATTGGGCATGGCTGCCTTGCTACCCCATGAGCAGATTAGTATTGCCCCAGATGGTTCGGTTAAGATTGATGGGATAAGTAGCAAGGGAAGCGATAACCGGAGAAAGATATTGGCCTTGCATACCAATGATAGAGCGCTGTTGCTAAAAGCAAGCGATGTGCTCAGTAAGAACGCTGACGAAAGCAAGAAGCTCTACCGGGATTTTGATGTCATCTATGTATATCAGAATAAAATTGATGCTCTGGGTGATGATCTGACTACGGAAAGCCAGGTCTTTGAAGCAGTGGAAGCCGCTATTATCGAGATTATTGAACTACTCAGGAAACTGACTTCTGGTAATGCAAACAACATTGTCATAACCTCAGATCATGGATTCCTATACCAACATAGAACATTGGAAGATAGTGATTTTTTGAGCGAGACCGATGTCTCAGGAAATGTGCTGTATGGGCATCGCCGGTTTATCTTGGGGACGGATCTGAAAAGCAAATCGGCTTTGATGCATTTTGCCTCGAAACAGCTTGGTTTGCATGGAGATATCGAAGTTATGCTACCCTTGGCAAATCAAAGAATGAAGCGGCAAGGATCTGGTAGTAGATATGTGCACGGAGGGGCTTCATTGCAGGAGATTGTGGTTCCGATTATCCGGGTGAATAAAAGAAGAGTGAGTGATGTGGAGTTTGTGGAAGTGGATATACTTTCAACCAGCGGCAGAATAATCAGCACCGGACAATTGGTGGTTAAGCTCTACCAACGCGACCCGATTAACGATAAATTGCAACCTGTAACCTTGAGAGCTGGGATCTATTCACAGTCTGGCGATCTGATTTCAGAGGAAAAAACTATCAGTTTTGATTATAGTTCAGACAACCCCCGGGATCGTGAATTCCAATGTTCTCTCGTGCTTTCTACAAAGGCAGAACAGGCGAACAATCAGCAGATAACATTGAAACTGGAGAAACCCATTCCAGGTACGAATAAACACCAGTTCTATAAGAGCGAAACATACACCTTGAGGCGGGCTTTCAGCTCTGATTTTGAGATGTAAGTTCTGGAGGAAACGATGAATAAACTTGATGAGAAGATCAATGAGCATTTTCAGGGCTTGGTAGTCCGGAAAGACCTAGTAAAAGCTGTTAAAGGCAATGCCATCGTCCCCACCTACGTGCTGGAATACCTGCTGGGGCAGTATTGCGCTACATCCGATGAAGCAGAGATTCAAGCCGGGATAGAAACAGTGAAGAGCATTTTGGAGAGGCACTACGTTCACAGAAGGGACGCAGAGCTCACCAAGTCCAACGTGCGGGAATCCAAGATCAACAAGGTAATAGACAAGATCGCTGTGACCCTCAATGAGAAGAAGGACTGCTACCAAGCAAGCTTCTCCAATATGGGTATATCTAAGGTGGTTGTCAGCACCGAGATCGTGAAGAACCATCCCAAGCTTTTAGTGAGCGGTGTATGGTGCATCGCTGAGCTTGAATACAGCAATACCGAGGATAGAGAAAGCAGCCCCTGGCTGCTGAACTCGATCAAGCCGATCCAGATGTCCCGCTTCGATATGGAGAGTTTCCTGGCAAGACGCTCTGAATTCACCGCTGATGAGTGGATAGATCTATTGATCCAGAGTATCGGCTTCAATCCGGAGTTCATGAGCAGGCGCTTGAAGCTGATGCAGCTAACCAGGTTGGTGCCCTATTGCGAAAGGAACTACAACCTGATCGAGCTGGGTCCGAAGGGAACCGGTAAGTCGCACATCTATTCTGAATTCTCTCCGCATGGTATCCTGATCTCAGGTGGCGAGGTTTCTGTGCCCAAGCTTTTTGTGAATAACTCCAATGGCAGGATAGGCTTGGTGGGCTTTTGGGATGTGGTGGCTTTTGACGAGTTTGCCGGACGCAAGAAGAAAGCCGATAAAGCTCTCGTGGACATCATGAAGAACTACATGGCAAATAAAACCTTCTCCCGTGGAATAGAAACCTTGGGGGCTGAAGCATCCATGACCTTTGTAGGCAATACTCAGCATAATGTGGCTTATATGCTGAAGCATTCAGATCTGTTTAGCGAACTCCCGGAACAATATTACGATTCTGCTTATCTGGACAGGCTGCACGGCTATCTGCCCGGTTGGGAGGTGCCGATAATCCGGGGAGAAATGTTCTCCTCCGGCTATGGCTTTGTGGTGGACTACTTGGCGGAAATCCTGCGAGCTTTTCGCAATCAAGACTTTTCTGCCTTGTATCGGGAGCATTTTGATCTGGTATCTGATATTTCCACTCGTGACCGGGATGGAGTGCAAAAGACCTTCTCCGGCTTGATGAAGGTGATTTATCCCAATCAGGTAGCATCCAAGGAGGAGATCCAGGAACTCCTTGAGTATGCCATGGAGAACCGTAAACGTGTGAAAGACCAACTGATGCGGATAGACAAAACCTACGAAATAGTACGCTTCGCATATACGGATAAGGAAGAGAACCTGCATTTCGTTAAAACCGCCGAGGAGATTCAGTATCCATCCTACTACTATGGTAAAGAAGGCCCCACAGAGGACAATAAAGAGCCCCAGGTAGAACAAACAGGAAATACTGGTGATGCAGGTCAATCTGAACAAAAAGCGACCCAAGATGAGCCGATTCTGAAGCCCGGGAACATCGCCATCCAGGATAACCAGACAGGGATATCCTATTACAGACTTTTTTCCAAGTATCTGAAAGGCTCCAAGCGGATTGAGATCAAGGACCCCTTTATCGGCTCTTTCTACCAATGCCGTAATCTGATGGAGTTCATGGAAGTGGTGGCTGCCGTAAAAAGCGATGCTGATGAGGTGGAAGTTCATCTGATCACTAAACACAGTGAGTATCAAGACTCAAATCAGGAGGAGTATTTCCGGCAGATAGCAAGCTCCTGTAACCTGGTAGGGATTACCTTCACCTATGAGATCGACGATACCATTCATGACCGTTACATCCAAAGCGATAATGGATGGAAGATCATCCCTGGCAGAGGGCTGGACATCTTCCAGCCCTTTGATCACAAGGATGCCTTTGCCCTTGAGAACAGAAATCAGAGATACAGGAGATGCCGTGCGTTTGAAGTGACATATGTGAAACTTGGATAAATGGAGTTCATAGAAATGTCTGATCGGAATGTAAGCTCACCTCAGAATTTTGCCCAACAAGCCATCGAAGTCCTTTCCACTACTGAGGCAACTCGTCTACATTATGGTACTCGCATAGGTTTTTTTGAAAAAAAGATTGAACAGTGGAATAGCGCATCTTGGAGAATTGGCTTAATCGGGATTACCAGTAGTGGAAAATCCACATTGGTTAATGGGCTATTGGGCGAAGAGTTGTTGCCGTCACATGTAAAACCGTCATCAAATTGCCTCATCATTACCAGACACGGTGATGAGAAAAAAGTAACTAAATACTATGAAGACGGCATGGTTCAGGAAGTAACTACTAATCTAAGACAAGAACTCGACGAACTTGGTAATGAATTGAAAAATCCCACTAACAAAAAAAAAATCCTCCACTTATCAGTGTATTCTCCTGGTTTCAAGCTCAATAAGAATATCACTTTATGCGACACACCGGGTCTGGAAGCATACAATCTGCCTCATCATGATGAGATCACTATCAATAGCATCCTGCCAAGCCTTGACTTAGTAATCTATGTCTCTACTGTGAGATTAGCAGCTCAAGAAAATAATAGGATCGTAAAACTGATTTCTGAAACGAAAAAGCCGTTGGTTTGGGTTCTCAATTGCGCTGATGTGATAAAAGAAAAAACAGAAAGAGACGGATTAGTATCAAAGTCAAGAGAGCAAGTTGCAAATGAACATTTGAAGAAAGTTCGAGACAACCTTAATAACTCAGGGGTCACTGATGCTTCAGCCGTGCCAATAGTTTTTGTTTCATCGATACAAGCTTTAAGAATAGGTGAGTATGAGCAATCCGGTTTTACCGAGTTTATCAACTCCTTGCACGAACAAATTAATAAACTGGAACCCAAATTCATCGTAGGCCGCCTGAAACAAATTTCCAATGAGTTGACGTATATAATTGAGGCTGAAAGCAGGCAGGATTCGAAAAAAGAGACGAATTATGAGAATGATAAAAATGAGCTACAAAGGCAACAGAAAGATATAGAGACCATTAGAAACAATACTGTTAAAGACTTTAACTCCATATGTAGCGATTTTGAAAATCGTGCTAGCAAAATCTTAGATTCTTCGCACTATTTGTCCAGTTCTGCCATTGATGAGGCAAACAATCTCAGAAGCCAAGCCCAAAAAAGTGTATCTGAGGGAAATCAAAGGCTTAATCAATCTATAATAGATATGAATTCCGAGTTCAAGAGGATTAGAAAACAGAACAATATCCTAAATGAAGATTTCTTTCATAAACTATCTTCAAGTGCACCTTCGATTCAGTTTAAATCTGCTGATGTGAGTGAGCATACTAGAACAAGAAGGGTAGAGAAAAAATCTATAACTGGACTCAGCATAAGAAAAAGGCTGGGATCTCTTTTCGGAACAGATTGGGGATACGATGTATATGAAGAGACTATCCTTGAAATCAAGGATATTGAACAATTCAAGCATCACCTCGAAAATGGACTAAAATCCGAAATGAAATGGCTTGAAGATAGTAGAGATCAGTCAATATCAGCTTTGGATAACTACTATCAGATTGTTAAGAATGTTTTACAATCACGTATCCGCTCAATCGAGGAAGCGTTGAGATATTTAATCCCTGAGCAAACTCATAAACAAGTATTAGATCAGTTGCAGAGATTAAAAGACTCGATAGAAAAGATTGTGAGTATAGATTCTTCAGCTAGAGATGATGCAAGCAACAATGACCTATCGGTTTCGAGTAAGACAAGCCAAAGCAATCCCGCAGTTGAGATTGATGATCTGGAGCTGAGTTTATTGCGGTTTCTTAACAGTGCTGCAAATAGAATCTACCAGATGCATTTTAATAACCTTTGTGGGCATGATCCAGATAATGTTAGATCTCGTGTCGTTATATGTCATTGGAATCAAAACTTATTCTCTGAATTCTGGTTACGCTATTTCCCGCATGATTCTGTCCCTCATGGTCATTATGCAAAGACAAAGAGCGGAAAGTATGAGTTTACCATCATAGACGACAGCCAGGATGATCGAAAAGACTATGATAATATTCTGCGAAACATAGATTGGCAAAACTCGAGTGTATTCCTTCTGATTCCTGTCTCCCAGATAGGTTACTTCCAGAAGCAATTCTTTCAGTCCAAAGCTGCAAAACATTTCAAGAAAGCAAAGAAACTAATCAGCGTGATCGCTGATTTTTCAGACTTTTTAGATAACGATAATCTGGCAGAGTATTTATCCACATTCTCAGAATTCTTGCTCAATAGCGGCCTCAAATGTGAGCATATTCTGATAAATCATGATGACCTGGGCTTAGGCAGTGTCATAGAAACACTCATTAAAGGTACTTATAAGATTGTTAATGAAAGAGATGAAATTGAGTTCATTGCCAAGATGGACAGAGAGGGACACTTTCTTAATGTAGATGTTAAGAATAGAATCGCGCACATACTACCAGAATGGAGGAATTGTATCAATGACAAATGATACCACAACTAAAGATTCAATGAAGATAAAAATGGATACTTATACAAGACAGCTTTACGAAGATTTTATCAGCGCTTTGTCGGACAGACTTAGAGAAACTGCAGATAAAACCGTATCCAGATTAGAAGAGATTAATAATAGCTTGGATGCTCTACGTGATCAAGTAAAGGAACCTGATGAGGATATACTAAACAAACTTGATGGCTTAGTCATTCAGTTAAACGATATCCTAAAGGAGCATGACAATAAACTGCTTTCCAACATAAGCCAGATAATGGACGCCCACAAGTCTATTATACAGACTTCCATAATTTTGGGTCAAAGTCAAACTGGTACACTTCTCGATTCATTGAATACTCAAATTGGTAGCCTATCCAAAGAGATTGAAACAAAGCATGATAACATAATTGATAGCGTAACCCGAAATCTGGATACGATGAAAGATCAATTGAATTTCGATATTGAGAGTGTTATCAGAGATAATGGCGAATCAATTACAAATCGTGTTAATGATTTTACCCGATCGAAAAATGAGATTTTGACTGACTCATTGCTCAGTAGTATCCAAAGTGTTTCATCTGTGATTGAGGAATTGCAGGATGGTCTACTTAGAGAACTAGCTAAGGGAAATCAAAGACTCGATGATAGGATATCAAGAGCTGTCGGCATAGCTTCGATCCAAATGCGAAGAATCCGGTTTACCGAGCACTTGATCTATAAAGCACTTAAAGCATCAATGGATTCATTTCTTGAGTACAGGGTTCACACTGAAGAGAAGTTGTCTAGTATTGAGTCAGTTAATCTTGAACAACATGCTGTTTCCAATCAATCGCTTGAACTAAACAAACTGATTAATTCGGAGATATCAAGGCTTAATACTTATGTCGTAAGTAGTGATCATGACTCAATAAGTGATCTGATAAACTTATCAATTTCCGAAGCCAGAACTAAGATAGAAGAAGTCATTAAGCGAGTTTCTCAAGTCATTGATACCTACTATCCGGAAATGAAAGATTTTATTACAGTGAAGAATCAAGAGGTTTCTGACAGAGTTATTGGAGACTTAACTAATAAAAGCGATGAGCAAAGAAATAACATTCTTGAGGCTATTAACACAAGTGAAACTAAACAAACAGAAAGAACTTTAACGGCGCGCAAAGATGTTATTGACAAAGTTGATGCGTTAGCAACAATGCTTAAAGATCATCATAATGAACTCATGCAATCATTTAATGTTCTACAACAAGAACTAATATCAATGCATCAAGGTTTGTGTGATCAGACTGATGCTTTGGGCGCGACAATTTCAGATCATCATAATGAGATTTCACAAACATTGAGTTTTCTGCACCAAGAACTGATTTCAAGGCACAACGATCTGAAGGATAAGAATAATGAGCTAACAGAGCAGGTAAACACTAATCAAGAACTTCTAATATGGATACTAACCCCATGGTACAAAAAAATCTTCAGGAGGAAAAATGGAAAGCCGCAAATCCTGGTTAGAAAACCAGTTGTTGAACCAGAAGACAATTGATATCGTTCAACGATACCTCTGCAAGGATACCCAAAGAATTTGGCAAGCATGGCATGATCAGCTAGGTGCAGAAAAGTTCTATTTGCCAGTCTTCGGCGTGCAAGGGAGTGGTAAAAGCACTCTTCTAAATGCCATATTCTTTGATGAAAGAGTGTTACCCACGGATGCTCAAGAAACCACCTGTGTCCCCGCTGAAATTCATTACTCTCCGACTTTAATGGGCAGGGCTAAAGTGTTTTTCAAAAATGGATCAGTTACCGAAATTGCCGCTAATGACCGAGAGTTAGCCGTGTACATTGATAATGTACACAACCCTGGGAATGAAAAGGGCGTGAGCTATATTGAAGTATATTCTGATGATAAAACACTAGAAAATGGATTAGTAGTTGTAGACTTGCCAGGCTATGGCAGTTTAACACTCGAGAATCAGCAAACAACACTCGATTATTTAGCTAAATCTAGCGGAGTGATTTATTTGATTAGATCTGTTCCGCCCCTAACACGGGGAGAGGCATACTGGCTTAGGATCACATGGCCACTATTGCCGCAGGCGATTTTCTGTCAGAGTTGCTGGGATACAGAAAGCAATGAAGAAATTGAAGATGCGAGAGATCACAACACATCAGTGATTAGAAACGAGAAAAAGGGGATATGGGGAGAACACTACGAAGACCCTTGCTTGCTCTGCGTGAATGGTGAAGGGGCATTACAGGCAAAGTTTGCAAACAATACCACAGAATATGATCAGTCAGGTGCAAAACCACTTAAGGTTGCAATCCAGAAATATTCTAACAACTGGCGAGAGCTAACCGTTACTGTGCTTGCCAACCAGTTCAGGAACGATATCGAAAGTACTCTTATTGAGGTGGGTAAAAGGGAGAGCTTAGTAAGTAGTTCATCTGAAGAGATTGAACGAGCCATAGAAGCCGAGAAAAAAATGTTTAGCGAGTATAAGGATCGAGTTACAGGTAAAACCGATTCGGCGTTGGGTTTGATCGATACTTTCAGTCGAGATGTCTTAACGGAAATCAATGAGATGCTCAGAGACAGTGAGATGACTTTCCGTAACAACATGAGAACGAAACTTAGAGCCGGAATTGTAGATGGAGAGAGGTTAAACTCCGCTTTTCAGGCTGAGAGTTCAGACATAACTGAACAGCTCTACTATCATGTGCAGGACAAGTTAACCGCTTTGCAGGGAGAACTCCGGGCAGAATTGGACGGCTTGGTTGAATGGAACTCAGAGTTGGGAGCTAATGACTTCGAGTTTGTAACTCCTGAAAAAACCAAGTTTGAGAATATACTGCCCGTCATTGGTAATGCTGTTGGCGGAATCGGCGGAGCTATTGGTGGAGGTGTTGCTGGGGCAGCTCTGGGAGCAAAAGCCGGAGCAGCATTGGGTGTTGCCCTAGGTCCTGCAGGTATGATCGTTGGTACAATTCTTGGGGCGGCTATCGGGGGGTTGATACTCGGATGGCTTGGAAGAGGAGGTAAGAAGCTAGTGCTCGATCAACGCATAGCCAAGGTTGAACCCCAAGTATTTTCTGCAATTTCTAATGCTATCGAATCTATAAGAGAAGAGATTAACAAATTCGTTACATGTTTCTCTGATGATACAAAAAAGCAGATCAGCAACTGGCTTCAAATTCAACAAGATAACTACGACAGCCAGATGAAGTATAACCTTGATACCAAATTGCTAAGCAAAGATGAGAAGGAAAAGGAAATTGCCAATCTCAGATCAGATAAGGGTATATTGGAGTCAATCATGAAAGAAATGGAGGCATTTTGAACAAGATACTTGATAGAGCGGCAATATTTTGCGAAGACTTATTGCCTAAAATAGAAAAAATAGATGACAAGGATACATTGTCCTACGGTCGCCTCTTATGCCAGAGGTTGCATGATTATCAAGCTTATGTTACGGTAATCGGAGAGACCAGCACTGGTAAGACGACTCTCATAAATGGTCTATTCCCAAAGAATCTACTTACTCCGAGAGCAAAGCCATCAAGTGGAACTGTTGTTCACTTTAAACTTACCGATCAGAACGCTCCTGAGTATTACGTCGTAAATAGAGATGCAAGCCTCGATCAAATTGATGAGGTGATTTTTGACAGGATGGCAGAGCATCCTGATGAGAATACCTTAAGGTTGTTTGCGTCAGTCAAACCCGCAGATTCCTCTTTGTGTGGTTTAAACATTTTTGATACGCCAGGATACAATTCTTTGATTGTAGAACATGAAGAAACTTTGAAGGAGTTTATACCCAATAGCGATCTATTGGTCTTTGTTTGTGGATACCGAACCGGATTTAATCAGATTGATCAGGATTTGTTTGAAGTGGTTAGGGAGTGCATCCCAGATAAAGACATACCTATCATTCTGGCAATAAATAGGGTTTCACCCGGAACTGACATTACCAACGGAAGGATTAGAGAAATTATCCACAACGCGGAAGACTCTCTGCACCAGAAAGTTAATGTTGTCATGATTGACGAAGTGGACAAGAAAAGGAATCCGGGTGTTAGACCAAACACAACAGGTCTTTGGCACCTAGTTAACACAATGATTCAAGACCCCAGTGTTCAAGAAGTGGTAGATAATTCACTGTTACGATTACTCCAAGAATTTGTTGATGATTTGTTGAGTCCCAAATGTTGGTGTAAAATCCAACTCATTGTTTCTCTGGTTGTTTG
>ENA-UOWO01000522-UOWO01000522.1-activated-sludge-metagenome-genome-assembly--contig:-NODE-522-length-55625-cov-20.446464_pt1 | contig 55625 bp, 45 predicted proteins | sample MGYA00238148_ERZ761564 | MGnify/ENA primary metagenome ERZ761564 (study PRJEB28885, sample SAMN05720194) | activated sludge metagenome | isolation source: Anaerobic digester | place: USA...
TTATTATCTTTGGGTGGGACCGAGATTTTTGGGGGGCAGCCAGAATAGTACGCCATAATGAGCGCTATTCATTTTTCGCCGGGCTATAAAAAAAAGGCGGCAAAAATTTGCCGCCCGGATCAGTGTCCCCAAGGGGATTCGAACCCCTGTTACGGGATCGAAAATCCCGAGTCCTGACCCCTAGACGATGGGGACAATGCAACAGGTCAAATGTATGGGAGGGTGAGTGACGGGACTTGAACCCGCGGCCACCAGGGCCACAACCTGGTGCTCTATCCAACTGAGCTACACCCACCACGACGCTTTTTACTCAAGAGTATTAATTTAACAAGTTTTTAGATTTTAATCAAGTAAATTTTACGCTTTCCCGGACAAAATCGCCATGGCGAGAGTGAAACGCTCCGGGTAGTTGGTGATGATGGCATCAACGCCGAGCGTGATCATCCTTTCGATCTCCTCCACCCTGTTGACCGTCCAGGCGCAGACCCGGATCCCCCGTGCGCGGGCGCTCTCGATCCGCTCGCTGGAGAGCAGGCTCTGTTCGGCGCTCCAGACCGGCCAGCGGAAGAGCAGTTCATCTGGGGGCCAGACACCGGCGAATATCAATCCGAGCCCGATCCCGGGTAAGATCGGGTCAAGGCTCATCAGGATACGGGGATCAAAGGAGGTGCAGATGAGTCGACTCTTGTCCTCCACGCCCTCGAGGAGGCCGGCCGTCTTTTCGGCCAGCCTCACCGGTTCGGGAACGCTCTTCAGCTCGATATTCAGGCGCCAGCCCGGGGGGCCAAAGTGCAGAATCTCCGACAGATCGGGGATGCGTTCCTGTGAAAATCCGGGTCCGAACCAGCTGCCGGCGTCAAGCTTTTCCAGTTCACGGCGCAGGTGCTGGTCGACGCGGCCGCTGCCGTTGGTGGTGCGCTGCAGGGTGTCGTCATGGATGACGACGAGATGGTCATCCCGGGAGAGCTGTACATCGAGCTCAATGCCGTCCGCACCTAGCTCGATCGCCCGTTTGAAAGCCGCGCGGGTAAGTTCGGGGGCATGTCCCGATGCCCCGCGGTGAGCGAGAAGGAGCGGGCGCTCTGTGAGAAAGAATTGTTCCAGCATTGGGTCACCTTGCCGGGCGGCGTTTTATTCAGCGATCAGCCGGGCGATGGCGTCGTCCAGTTTTTTCTCCGAGGATGGACCGGAGCCGATGGCATATTCCTGCACTACACCCTTCTTATCAATCACCACCATATGGGGTATACCGTAGACCCCGTAGGCGGCTTCATTGGCAGCGGCCTCCTCCGCGTCTGCGACCGCATAGGGGAAGGGGATCTGGTGGTGCTCCTTGAATTTGGTGATCCACTCCAGTTCAGCAGCGGGTGCAAGGTCGCGCAGATTTTGCCCGAGTTGATTGAAGCGCCCGTAACAACGGGTCAGTCCGATGATGACCAGTCCCTGATCATGGTACTCCCCGTAGAGCTTTTTAAGGTGGGGGAACATCGCCCGGCAGGGGCCGCACCAGGGGGCCCAAAAGTCGAGCAGGATCACCTTGCCGCGTAAATCTTTAAGCAGCATGGGTCCGGAATCGATCCAGCCGGCCGCCCGCCACTCTTTGGCAGGAGCTCCGATGAGATTGAAGAGAGTGGTTTTGGCCGCGATGGCGCGCTGGAGCCGATCCTCAGCGCCAATCGACTTTTTCAGATCATCGAGAAGAGCGAGAGCGGCCGTCCGGTCTCCCTTTTGGTGGAGCATATCGGCTTTTTCGACAACCAGACTGCCCTTCGCCTCCGGGGGCAGGGCTGCAATTCCGGCATCGGCGACAGCAATAGCCTTGTCGAGTTGATCCTGCTCCTGATAGCCATAAAGAAGATTGAGATAGTACTCGCCGGCCTCCTCTCCCGCCAGGTTTGCCAGTTTGTCCCTGAAGAGCTGTTCAGCCTTGCCGGGATCGCCCTTTTGCAGATAGAGGCTGAAGAGCAGATCCAGGGCTTCACGGTCGCTGCCGGCCGGGGCGTACTTTTCAAGCAGAAGGCGGGCGGAATCGGCTTTGCCGGCCGCGAAGAAGAGGCGGGCAGCGGCATGATAATTCTCAGCGCGGACCCTTTCGGGATTCACACCGGCGATATAGGAGAGAGCCTTGTCCCTGCGTGCGGCGCGCAGGCTGTCCATATTGCTCAGACCGGCGGCGCGCGCCTTGATGATCAGGCTGTCCACCTCCACCGCCTTTTTACCCAGATCGAGATAGGCCGCATCCTGGCAGGAGAGCAGGAAAAGGGCCATGAGGGTGAACAGCGCAGCAATTTTTTTATACATTGTCATCTCCCTTGGTTATGCAGGTTATTTATTCAACACCCAGTTCATTTAACAGTCCCTTCGCCCCCGAGACCTCGGCGAGGATCCAGAGAATGTAGCGGACATCGACGCCGATCGAACGACTGTAGGAGCTGCTCCAGGCATAGTCATTGATCGTCGCTTCGAATGCCCGGTCAAAATTAAGGCCGATCAGTTCCCCGCGCTGATTCAGAACCGGACTTCCGGAATTGCCGCCCGTGGTATCCATGTCGTAGAGCAGGTTCACCGGCACCGCCCCCAGATCCGGGTTTACATAGGGGCTGGCGCCGCTGCTGGCGCCCGCTTCGAGCAGTGCCCGGGGCGCATCGTAAGGTTCCTCCCCCCTGTTCTTTTCGAGGATGCCGTTGAGGGTGGTGAAGGGAGCATACCAGACGGCATCGCGCGGGGCATAGCCGCGGATGTGCCCATAGGTCAGGCGGAGGGTGCTGTTGGCATCGGGTATGAAATCGCGGCCGGCGGCCGCTTGCTTGATCTCGACATAGTCGGCCATCAGTTTTTCGAGCCTGGCACCGGAGGCGCGGCGGAATTCACGCTGCCGCTCAAGGTCGGGATGAAGCCCGGCTGCCAGCTTGAGGAAGGGATCCCCGGTCCCGATCAGTTCTCCGGCGGGCTTGCCGAAAAGCTGCATCGCCCAGGCGCTCTCCATGAGTTTGCTGCCGGCAAAGGCTTCATCGAGGAATTTGCCCAGTTTCTTGCCTTTGGGAAGACGCGCGATCGCTGCCGGCTGCTCCCTGGCGGGCAGGGCCTGTATTTTTTCGATAATTTCCTCGAGGAAGAGGCGTTCCCGGGGAAGATAGAAATCGGCCAGGGCGAGCGGCAGCCGTTCGCGGGTGCGGGTCAGATTGCGCTCCATGTAGGGGCTGTCGCGTTCGAGATCCGGCTTGGCCATCTCAGTGGAGGATTGGTAGAGGGTGTAGGCAGTGGAGAGCAGAGATGAACTTCTGAGCAGGGCATCCATCAGCTTGTCGGACTCGAAGCGGCTCGACATCTCCTTGTAGTAGGCGTCGATTTCCGGCAGTACAATGCCATAGCGGCTCTGGCGTACCGAGTCGGCGGTGATGAATTCGGCCAGGCGGGCCTCCTCCAGCCGCTTGCGCTCGACGAGGTCAAGGCGATCAATACCGAGAAGCTTGCCCTGGTAATTTTTCCAGGTGTTGGCCAGTCCCTTGATCGGCGAGGAGAGCTTGAGGGCGACGGTGCGGTCCTTTCGGCTCATCTCCTCCATGGTTTTGATCTGGTGTCCGTACCATTCGACAATCCACGGCATGCGCAGCCGGCTTTCGTATTCGAGATAGTGGGAACTGGTATGGCGAAAGGTGCGGCCGGGATAGCCGAGGATGAAAGCGAGGTCGCCTTCGCGGGCTCCGCGGGAGGCGATGGGCAGATAGACGCGCGGTGAGTAGGGGACATTTCCCGGGGCATACTCGGCGGGCTTGCCGTCCGGAGCGACATAGGCGCGCATGAGCGCGAAATCGCCGGTATGACGCGGCCAGACCCAGTTGTCCTCCTCGCCGCCAAAGTTGCCGATGCCGAAGGGCGGGGCGTAGACGAGGCGGACATCGGTCAGATAGGTGTAGATGAAGAGCATATAGCTTTTGCCGGGGAACATCTCGGAGAGCTCGACCCGTTTGCCGGGGTTCTCCTTTTCAGCGGCGGCGATCAGTTCCTTGCCCCTCTTTTCCTTGGCCTTGGCCCTGGCGGAGAAATCGCCGGCCGCCGCTACAGCCGCGAGGATCTCCTGCGAAACATCCACATAACTGTCGGTGATGCGTACGGTGAAGCCGCGCGCAGGAAACTCCTTTTCGTGGCTGGCTGCGTAAAAGCCTTCGCGAAGGTAATCGTGCTCAGCGCTGCTGGCGCGCTGGATGGCAGAAAAGGCGCAGTGATGATTGGTGAGGATAAGCCCCTGCGGCGAGATAAAGGAGCCGGTGCAGCCGCCGATATTGATGATGGCAGTGGTAAGGCTGACGCTGTCGGGATTGAATATGGCCTCCGCAGAGAGTTCAAAGCCGGCCTGGCGAAGATCGAGCCGCTTGAGTTCATTCATGGGGAACATGCCCTCTTCGGCGAGGCCGAGTGAGGCGAGGAGGCAAAGCATGATGAAAACTCGGGTCAGACGCATGACGGACTCCTGCTGGATAAATGGACGGAAATTGGCAGCAAAAAGATAGAGAAAATTGGCAAAAGATGAAAGCGGAAAGTAGTGGCGGGAGAAAAAACGACGGCCCCCGCTGCCTTGACGGCGGGGGCCGGAAACGGGTCATTGGGCAAAAGCAGCGTCTATTCGTTGCCCATGATGAACTCTTCCTTGCGAATGCCGAGCTTTTTCATCTTGAAACGCAGGTTGGGCTCGGAGAGATGGAGCACCTGGGCGGCGCGCGACTGGTTGCCGGCGAAGCGTCGCAGAGCGCGTTCTATCATCTCCTTTTCCAGCTGCGCGACGGCGCGATTGAGACTCTGGAGCTCGACACGCTGGAACTTTTCCGCCTCATCGACAAAGGGCAGGGCTTCCATCAGCAGCATGCCCTCGGGCGAGGAGACCACGACGCTGCGGACGGCGTTCTCCATCTCCTTGACATTCCCCGGCCAGGAGTATTTGAGGATCTGATGAAAGATTTCGAAGGGCATGGGGGGAACCGGGCGGCCAATTTTGCGGCAGAAATAGTCGAGATAAAACTCGAAAAAGGCGACGATATCCTGCTTGCGTTCGCGCAGGGCGGGAAGTTTAACGGTCATGGCGCTGAGGGTGAGGTAGAGCTCAGAGCTGAAAATCCCATCCTTGGCATATTCCTGCAGCTTGGAGGTGGCGGTGGAAATGATGCGGAATTCGGCGGCCATGGGTTCGGCGTGCGGCTGGAGCTGAAGGTATCCCCCCTGGGCGAAGCTCATCAGCCGCGCCTGGGATTCACGGTCGAGATACTCCAGGTTCTGGACGATGAGAGTGCCGCGCAGACCATCGGCGGAGGAATGCTCCTGCTGCTGCAGGAGGGACTGGATCTCCTGGTCGAAAGTCTTGTTGAGTTTGGCGGCGTCAGTGATGAAGACCGGCGCTTTTTTGCGGGCGCTGTTGTCGATGACGAGTTTGGCGATCAGCAGTTTTTCGGTGCCGGGTTCGCCGGTGATCAGAACGGGCTGATCTCCCTTGGCGAGAATCGGTATTGAGCGGCGGATCTGATAGATGGCCGGAGAATGTCCAATCAAATCCTCCTGGATGAGGTACTCCTCCCAGAGTTTGCTCATAGGGTGCTTCCCTTAAATATGCCGACGCATAAGATGCCAATATCTATTCAGAACAGTGTGTTAGCCGCTCAGATGTTGTCGTAGGAAAGGTTGGGTGGAGAGTGAGTGTCACAAGAGTATTACACTTCTATCCCTATTAATATTATCTCTTTTACGGCCAAAAAGCAAGGAAAAAATAACAAAATAAAATAATTTTCGGGATAAAAAAAACCGGCCTGTCAGAATGGAGATGTGACAAGCCGGTCCCTGTGAGGAGACACAGTTCAAACCGAATATTTCAGACCGACGAGGCGTAGTGCAGGAGTTTGATCCGGATGCGTTGGACCATTTCGGCGTTGCGGGCCTGGATGGTTGCATTCTCGATCATGCCCAGGCAGATTTTTGCCTCCCTGGGGGTCACCTTGAGCACTACAGTCCGAGAGGAATCCGGAAAGAGGGCTACCTGCCGGGCGCCCGCGCGCAGTTTTGCGCAGAGATCGGCCAGACCGTCGATATCGGAGCCCTTGACAGCGGAATGGTCGAGCAGATTGAGCATGCTTTCCATTTCCATCCGGTTGAGCCGCAGGGCCTCATCCTGAGCGATGTTGACGCTGAGGCTCAGGAAAAAGAGAAAGGTGATCATGGCCAGCAGGGCGATAAAGTGTTTCATCCAGCCTCCTGTCGGAACTACAAATTTCTTGCAGCGACACTTTTCCTATTGCAAGCAGCATGCCAGGAATGCGAGGCAGTTTTGTGCGGGGTTCTCCCTGACGCGGCGGCTGAGTGGGGTTTCCGCGCCACAGCTCCGGCGCCGGGTGTGGCGCACTCTATACACTCCCCGGAGTGGTGTTCATCCCTCCCTGCGCTTCTTTTCATACATGATCGCGAGCTGCCTCTTGGCAAACTCCCAGGTGCCGCGTCTTTGGCCCCAGATGGTGGGTTCGATCCCCTGCTCCACCAAAAGCCGTTTCAGCGAGAGGATGGGTTCTTCGGGGTCCATCTCCCCGGTGATCATGCACCCGTAGCGTCCGAAAGAGCGTTCCTCTCCCTTGAAGGGGAGCGGGTCAGAACCCGCCAGCAGACGCCATCCCTGGCTTCGGGCCTTGCGCATCAAGTCGGGTTCGGACCAGAAGGTGGGGCGCATGGCGCTGTCCCCGATGAAAAGGCCCGGCCGCGGCAGCTGCTCGAGAAGGGAACGCACATTCTCCTTGCGGCGTCCGGACCATTTTCCCGGCGCCCAGTTGATCGTGACCAGGCTGCCGGCCTCGAGGGCCCTGTCGATGAGAACGGAGGTCTCCAACTCGCGGTCGGGAAGTCTGAGACTAGAGGCGAGGGTGCCGATCTCGAGCCCATCGGCGCTCACCACCTGTTGTCCGGCGATGATGAAAAGGACGATGCGTTCGCCGAGTTGGATGCGCAGGGCCTCCTGCTCCCTGGTCGGGATGATGTGATAGAGGCCGATGCGGACGCTCTCCTGCAGCTGGCTGAATGCGGAGCAGTCGGAGCGCTCGGTCAGGAGCCAGAATTTGGCGGCCTCTTTCTCCGGCCTGGCCGCATCCATATTCATCAGGCTGAAGGCGAGTGCCTGGGCCGGATCGGCCTGGGGATAGAGGTGAATATGGGCATCAATAATCAGGGATTTCTCAGACATGGCTCCTCACAATGGCGAGGCGGGGCCGATGGAGTCCGGGTGAAGAGTCGGGCAGGGCCGCCTTTCGCACGCTAGACTGATGGTTTACTGTCTGTTCCATTCGTGGGCCCCCTGTGAGGGCACCGAGATGTAGATGGCGGGAGCGAGGCCGGTTCTGTTCCGATAGAGCGCTCCGACCTCCCGGCAGAAGAGGTCTACCGCATCGGTTTCGACCAGATTGACGGTGCAGCCGCCGAATCCTCCCCCGGTCATGCGGGCGCCCAGGCAGCCGGGTATTCCCCTGGCGATCCCGACCATGAGATCGAGTTCCTCGCAGCTGACCTGATAATCGTCACGCAGGCTGTCATGGGAGCTGTTCATCAGTTCGCCGAAGTGGTGCAGATCACCTCTGCGCAGGCTGCGGATCGAGTCGAGGACGCGCTCATTCTCGCTGATGACGTGACGGCAGCGTTTGCGCACGGTGGGGTCGAGTTCCTCCTCAACATGAGCGAACTGTTCGAGGGTGAGATCGCGCAGGGCTTTGACGGTGGACCACTGTTTTTGCATATGGTGGACCCCCTCCTCGCACTCCCGGCGTCGGGTATTGTATTCTGAGGCTCCAAGTTCATGCTTGACCATGGTGTTGCAGACCACGATGCGGCAGTGATCGGAGGGCAGGGGAACGAGCTGGAATTCGAGGGAGCGGCAGTCAAGAAAGAGGGCATGATCGCGGGCGCCATGGACCGCGATGAACTGGTCCATGATGCCGCAATTCATGCCGACGAACTGATTTTCAGCCGCCTGGCCCAGGCGGGCCAGTTCTTCTCCTGCAAGCTGATCGTCGGTCAGGCTCAGGAAGGCAAGCGCTGAGGAGATCTCCAGGGCGGCCGAAGAGCTGAGGCCGGAACCCACCGGCACATCGCTGAAGAGCAGAAGGTCCGCGCCGGGCAGGCGCACCTTTCTCATTTCGAGTTGGCTCGCGACACCGGCGATATAGTCGCTCCAGTGGCCGCGGCGCCGGGGATTGTCGAGGGGAAAGGTGATCTCCTCCTCCATGCTGGCCGAATAGACCCGGACCATGCGGTCGCTGCGCGGCGCGACCGCTACGGCGGTGTAGCGGTCGAGGGCCATAGGAAAGACGTAGCCGTCGTTATAGTCGGTATGCTCGCCGATGAGGTTGACCCGTCCGGGCGCCCGAAAAATGCGGGGCGTGGAGCCGAACCGCCGCTGGAAGGCTTGCAACAATTCAGGGCACATCATGCGCAGGTAATCCTTTATGAAAGAACAGACGAGGCGAAGCGGATAGGCGCTGCGCCCCGTCTGTCCGGTGCACGTGTGATCAGCCTTTCCGGTGCTCGATCCAGGAGGGGATAAGGAAGAGCAGTCCGGCGGTCAACATGATGGCGCCCCACCACAGGGAGGGATTCAGACTGGCGAGGCGGGTATGTGTTTCCGGAGAAAAGATGTAATAGACACCCATGGAGACGATAATCAGCCCCAGGATCGTGAGCATGACCCCCACGAAAAACCAGATGGAATACATCTTGCTGCTGGACATAGGCACTCCTTGTCAAGGGTGGGCCGCCCGTGAGGGCAGCGGTGAACAGGATTTACCAGAAGTAAATGTTGAGGATCACGAAAACCACAACCGCGATGACGGCGATGTACTCGGGTTTGCTGTACCAGGCGATTTTGCCTTCGTGTTCGATGGTGGTAAAACCTTTCACCAGGCCGACCAATTCCGCCTCCGGCTTGGGTTTGGTGAAAAGGGAAATGAGAACCGTGGCGATGGCGCACACCGACCAGGCCCAGGCGGCCTGGGAGAGGTTGCGGGACATGTCGGAGATTTCGCTGACTGGCGCGTTGCTGAAGGTGATGAGGTTGACCATCCCCGTGGACAGAAAGTCCATTTTGAAGCCCAGGAAGATGGTAAATGAAGTGACCATGCCAAGAATAAGCCCCCAGAAAGCGCCGGTTGGGGAGGTGCGCTTCCAGAACATGCCGAGAAGCATGGTGGCAAAGAGGGGCGCATTGACCCAGCTGAAGATGGCCTGGATATAGTCCATGATGGTGTTGAACTGCATGGCCAGGTAGGCAGTGGCGACGGAGAGAAGGATGCCGACCAGGGTGGTGATGCGTCCCATCCAGACCAGGTGGGCGTCGCTGGCGTTCTTGTTGATGAGGACGCGGTAGATGTCATAGGTCCAGACGGTGTTGAAAGCGGAGACATTGCCGGCCTGCCCGGCCATAAAGCCGGCGAGGAGGGCGGTGATGCCGAGACCGACCAGTCCCTGCGGATAATAGCGGGCGATGAGCAGCGGCAGGGCCGTGTCATTCCAGGGCTCCCCGGTCACAGGATGCGCCAGTAGTTTGAAATCGGCTCCTGCCATCTGGGTGAGCTTGTAGGCGACGAGGCCGGCGATGACAATAATAAAAGGCAGGGCCATTTTGAAAAAGCTCGCGATGATCGGGGTCATGCGCGCCGAGCGCAAATCTTTTGAGGAGAAGGCGCGCTGCACCACCAGAAAGTCGGTGGTCCAGTAGCCGAAGGAGAGCACCCATCCCAGTCCGAAGACAATGTAGGCCCAGGTCACTCCCATTGCATTATTGGCGGCCGAACCGGTGGTGGACCACAGCTTGCTCATGGCATCGGGCAGGCCGGTGAGAACCTGATTGATCCCGCCCATCTCGACGACGCCGAGGATGGCGACCAGGAAGAGGCCGAACCAGATCAGGAAGAACTGGACGATTTCGGTGAAGATGGCGGACATCAGCCCCCCGAGCATGATGTAGCAGCCGACGGCGAGAGCTGAAATCCACATCGAGAGATGCCAATCCCAACCGAGGATGGTGCGCAGCACCAGGGCCATCAAATAGAGGTTGATGCCGGACATGAGCAGGGTCATGATGGCAAAGGAGAAGGCGTTGAGCAGACGGGAGCGTTCATCAAAACGGAGCTTGAGATAGCCGGGCACGGAGTGGATCTTGCTGCTGTAGTAAAAGGGCATCATGTAGAGGCCGAGAAAGAGCATGGCGGGGATGGCGCCGATCCAGTACCAATGGGAGACGAACATGCCATATTTCATGGTGCCGCCGGTCCAGCCGAGGATCTCGAGGGCGCCGAGGTTGGCGCTCAGGAAGGCGAGTCCTGCCACCCAGGAGCTGTTCTTGCGACCGGCCAGAAAATAGTCTTCGCCGGTGCCGGTGAAGCGCTTGAGATAGAAGCCGATGCCGATGATGAAGACGAAATAAAGGGCGATAATGGACCAATCCACCCATGAGAGTTGAATGACGCTCATCCGTTCCTCCAATCCTGGCGCAGCATACAATTGAGACCCGTCGAAAAGGCAGGGGATGCTCCTCATCACAGCGCCCGCCCCTAAGGTTCGTCGGGAGGAATTACAAATCATAAAAAGATAGAGAATTATTTCTTGTTAGTCAAGCTGCAAAATTGCCGGCCTCTCCTCCCCTCTTTCATGCGGTGGGGCGCGCTTTCGCCGTACCGCCGTGGCCAGGGGCGCTTTTTACGCTTGCAATTTCATGTCATTATGCGTACATTTTACGCTGAAACCGGAATCGCTGATACCAAGGAAGGCTGATATGGATCCCCTCATGCTTTCATCGATCATTGCACTGGGTGCTTTGGGCCTTCTTTTCGGCTCAGGGTTGGCCTTTGCTGCCAAAAAATTCGCGGTGGAGGTCGACCCGCGCGTGGAGGCGGTCTACCAGGCCCTTCCGCATGCCAATTGCGGGGCGTGCGGCCAGCCGGGATGCGCGGCCTATGCCGATGCCATCGTGGCCGGTCGGGCTGCGCCGGACAAGTGCACGCCTGGCGGCAAGGAGGTCGCCGGCAAAATCGCCTCCATTCTGGGGATCACCGGACTGGCCATCGCCGAACCCAAACTGGCGGTGGTCCACTGTCAGGGCGGCCATGCCGAGGCCAGGGAACGCTTCCAATATCAGGGCATAAAGGACTGCCGCGCCGCCCTGCTCGTCAACGGCGGCGGCAAGGCCTGCCGCTTTGGTTGTCTGGGGCTCGGCTCCTGTGCTGCGGCCTGCCCCTTCGGCGCCATCACCATGAACAGCAACGGTTTGCCGGTCGTTGATGAGGACAAGTGCACAGGGTGCAATGTCTGCGTCGTCACCTGCCCGCGCGCCATCCTCTCCCTCATCCCCCGCAGCCAGAAGATCTATCTGGCCTGCCGATCCCTCGACAAGGCCAGGGCGGTCAAGGAGGTCTGCACAGTCGGCTGCTGGGCCTGCAAAATCTGCGTTTCGCCCAAGGTCGCGCCCACCGGCTCCATCGTTATGGAGGGCAATCTGCCCGAAATCCGCACTATTGATTCACCCGAACTGCTGGTCGCACTCGAGAAATGTCCGGCCGGCTGCTATGTTTACAGAGGCGAGCGCCCCGTTCTCGAAGCGGAGAGCCCTGCATCGGCAGAAAGCGGCCGCACCGAGGCACCAGCTGCCTGATCCTTCCACACAGACAAGAGAGAGAGGTTTGAAATGTCCGATCCCATGTTCGATAAGGTTAATGATGTACTTGATACGATCCGCCCGGCCCTGATGGCCGATGGCGGCAACGTCCAACTCATCGAGGTGAAGGATGGGGTTGTCAAGCTCCAGCTGCAGGGGGCCTGTCACGGCTGCCCGATGTCGCAGATGACCCTCAAGATGGGCATCGAGAGGGAGCTGAAGCGACAACTGCCCGAGATCACCACCGTCGAGTCGGTTTAAACGGTACTCCCCGGTATAAAAAAAAGCGGCGTCCTGAAAACGCCGCTTTTTTTATGACCTGGCCCCGGAGCGCCCGTCACGCAGTGGTGACCCGTTCATAGATCAGACGCAGGCCGTCGAGGGTCAGATGTTCGTCGATCTGCCGGACCCGGCGCAGCTCGCGCAGGATGACCCTGGCCAGGCCGCCGGTGGCCACTGTCTTGACCTCGAGGCCCATCTCACGCTGGATGCGCTCGACCATGCCGTCGATCATCTCGACAGTGCCGTACATCAGGCCGGACTGCATGCTGGTTTCGGTCGAGTAGCCAATCGCGCTCTCCGGAAAGCGCAAGGCCACCCGCGGCAGGCGCGCTGCGCGCTGGTGCAAAATGGCTGCTGAGCTTTCGATACCCGGGGCGATGATGCCGCCGAGGTACTCCCCCTCGGCGGAGATGACGTCGAAGGTAGTGGCCGTGCCGAAATCCACGATGATGAGAGGCGTGCCGTAGCGGGCGATGCCGCCGACGGCGTTGCAGATGCGATCGGCGCCGACGTTGGCGGGATTCTGGTAGCGGATTTTGAGACCGATCCTGAGTTCGTGGGAGACGGTCACCGGCTTGCGATGGAGGTATTTGACCGCCATCTTTTCAAAATGGATGGTCATGTCGGGGACGACCGAGGAGATCGCCACGCCTGAGACCGTCGTGATGTCGAATCCCTGCGCCGCGGCGATGGCCTGCATGAGAATCCAGGTTTCATCCTCTGTGCGCTCGTGGCTGCTCGAGAGGCGCCAGTGGGCGGCCAACTCCTTGCCTGCGTAGATCCCGGCAGCGATCTGGGTATTGCCGATGTCGATGACCAGCAGCATGTTCATTTCTCCCTGAGACTAAATTCACCACTTTCCAGCAGGAGGGTTTCACCGGTCTCCTGTTCGACCAGAGCCGCTCCAGAAATATCTATCCCGCGAAAAAGACCTTCGATGTGCTCAGTGCCCCTGCTCATGATGACGGGCTGATGCATGTGCGCGCAGTGCTGCTGCCAGACCCGGACCCATTTATGCCGCATCCCGGCATCGTGCAATCCGCCGTAAAGTAAATTGAGATGGCGCATGAGCGCGACGGTCACCTGATCCCGGTCCACAGGACGGCCGCAGGCGAGTCGCAGAGAAGTGCTCTTCAGCCGCAACCCGAGCGGGAAATCGGCGATCTCCTGGTTGATGTTTAGGCCGATACCGGCGACAGCAAAGCTCAGCAGGCCTCCGTTCAGAGAGCCTTCCACCAGGATGCCGCAGAGTTTGCGCCCCTCAAAGAGTATGTCATTGGGCCATTTGAGGGTGACCCTCAGCCTCGTCGTACTGCGGATCGCCTTGGCAACAGCCAGGGAGAGCATCAGCGAGAGGATACCGCTCTCCCTCGCCGTCAGGGCGGGGCGCAGCAGCGTGGAAAGATAGAGCCCTGATTCTCGCGGGGAAAACCAGATCCGGTTCAGGCGGCCGCGCCCGGCGCTCTGCTCGCGAGCGATGACGGTCAGGCCTTCATCGGCGCCGGCGAGGGCCCACTGTTTGACCAGTGCGTTGGTCGAATCGACCCGGTCGAGGAGGATCACCTTGCGTCCGATGACCGGAATCCTGGGACGGCCGGGCAAAATCATAGGTTTATCTTTCCGGATTCGAGGGGATGGAACTGATGGTGAACCGCCTTGAGGAACTCACGATCGAGGTGGGTATAGATTTGTGTTACCGAGATGTCAGCGTGGCCGAGCATTTCCTGAACAGCGCGCAGATCGGCTCCCCCCTCCACCAGATGGGTGGCGAAGGAGTGGCGCAGGGTATGGGGCCCGGCTTTCTTGGTTATTCCCGCCGCACGCAGGTACTTCTGGATCATGATCCAGATGGTCTGGCGGCTGAGCTTCTTGCCGAAGCGGTTGAGGAAGACGATTTCACCCCCGAGGCCGAGACTGGCCAGCGCCGGCCGCACCTCGCGCAAATACTCCCGCAGCCAGCTGAGGGCGACCTTGCCAACCGGGACAAGCCGCTCCTTCTGGCCCTTGCCGAAAACGCGCACAAATTCATCATCCCAATAGATGTCGCGGCTTTTAAAGGAGACCAGTTCAGAGACCCGCACTCCCGTGGCGTAGAGAAATTCGAGGATGGCGCGATCGCGGATCCCGGTGGAATTTGCTGTATCGGGCTGCTGCAGGAGCTTTTCAATCTCGATGAGATCCAGAACCCGCGGCATCTTCATCCAGGGCTTGGGCACAGTATAGTTCTCCGTGGGATCCTGGCTGCAGATTTCCTCGGAGAGGAGAAATTTGTGAAAGGTGCGAATGGCCGAGACATTGCGCGAAATCGACGTGGGACAGAGGCCAAGCCCGTGGAGGAGCTCGAGAAAGGAGGCGATGTGGTGATGCTGGATGTTTTCGGGCAGATCAGTGCCGCCCTCCTGGAGAAAACGGACATAACGGAGCAGATCATGTTCATAGGCGGTGATGGTATTGCCAGAGAGCTGGCGCTCCACACGCAGGAAATCGATGAAACTATGGAGGTGATCGGTGAGCGTCATAGCCATTCCCGGTCAGGGGGGATCAGATTGGCCTGGAGAGGGCGGCTTATGGTTCCTGCAGGCCGGCCGGCAGGATCTCCTCCGCCAGGGAGAGGGCGATGCCGGACATCATCACCTCCGGTCCCATGGTGCTGAAATCCCCGGAGAGCAGCCGGGCTTCGACATTGGCGTAGAGGGAGCAGCCGGCCCCCTTTTCGACGATCAGTCCCGAGACCCGTCCCCCGCATTCGCTGACAAAGGTGACCTCGCCGAGCAGGTCGCTGGCGATAAAGCCGGTGCAAAAGTGGAGCTGCAAGTGGGAGGTCGGGGTGTAGACGCTGATGAGGTGGCCGATATGGTCGCCGATCGGGATATCGGGATAGATTTCGAGGGAGATATGCTGGAGGGTTTCGTTGTTTTCGATGATAAAGCGATATTTATTGTCGATCTGCTTGGGGGAAACCCCGAGCACCCGGCTGATTTTTTCAATATCTTTTTTACTGAATGTCGGACGCATAAAGAGTACCTTTTTTGTTCCTGTTTACGCAGGATCGCTTTCCAGGTTACAAAAAAACCCCACATAACCGCGGGGTTTCAAACGGCAGGCCTGTCCGTCAAACCTTACTCACTCTGGTCGCCTGCAATCCTTTGTCGCCGGAGACGGCGTCGAATTCCACCTCTATGCCTTCAGAAAGAGTCTTGAATCCTTCCATCTGTATCACAGAAAAGTGGACGAAAACATCATCGCCATTTTCCTGTTCAATGAATCCAAACCCCTTGTTTTCATTAAACCACTTGACCTTGCCTCTTGCCATCCTGCGTGCTCCTCCTGACAAATAACGCGGAGAAGAACTTCTGCCAAAGCATGAGCCGCCCGAGGGCAGAAGCGCTTTCTCTTGGCGTTAATGTAGGTAAACCATGTTTTTTAGTCAAGCGTTTTCTTCAGGCCTGCAAACTCATTCGCAGCTGCCGGACCGCCCCGGCAATGTCATTCTGGCGAAAAATCGCCTGTCCGATCACCAGGACATCGGCGCCGGCTGAAACCACCCCGCTGGCGCTCGTCTCGTCGATGCCGCCATCCACCTCGATCAGGTACTCGAGGCTCCGCTCTGCACGCCATCTCTTGAGCTGGGCGATGCGCTCACCCGCGCCGGGCAGGTAGCGCTGGCCGCCGAAGCCGGGTTCGACGGACATGACCAGCACCATCTCCACCAGGGAGAGGACCGGCTCGATCATCAGCAGGGGTGTGGCGGGATTGAGGGTGACGCCGGGCCTGACGCCGAGAGTGCGGATATTTTCAAGAGTGCGCCAGAGGTGGGGACAAGCCTCGACATGTACCGTGATGAGATCGGCTCCGGCTTCCTGAAAGGCGGAGATATAGGCGTCGGCGTTGCTGATCATGAGATGGACATCGAGGGGCAGGGCGGTGATCCGCCGGATCGCCGCCACAATCATCGGACCAAAGGTCATGTTGGGCACAAAGTGGCCATCCATGATGTCCAGATGAATCCAGTCCGCCCCCCCGCTCTCGAGGGCGGTGATCTGTTCAGCGAGCCGGCTGAAATCGGCGTTGAGCACCGATGGTGCGATGATGGCCATAGAACCTCCCCCCTACTCTTCGAGCACGCTGATGACCAGATCGAGGGCATCACCCTTGTTGACCACTGTGCCCGCTTCGATCGACTGGCTGACCACGGTATTGGGCAGCAGTTTGCCGGTGCGCTGTTCGCTGATCTGCCCCTTGACCAGACCGGCCTTGGTGATCAGCTGAAGGGCCTGATCGAGCGAGAGGCCGACGGTCTCGGGGACGATGTACTCGGACGGCTCGATGCCTGCGCTGACGCTGAGGTCGATGCGGGTACCAAGGCGGATATCGCCACCCGGGCTGACGGATTGGGCGCAGACTACCCCTTCCGGATAAAACTCATCGGTGCGATAGTCGACATGGCCCAGTTCAAGATCCGCTTCCTGCAGGGCGAAGCGGGCATCGCGCTCGGAGAGACCAACCAGCTTGGGCATGGTGAGGATCTTTTGTCCACGACTGACCGTCAGGTAGATGCGGCGGCCCTTCTTGACCGGGATTCCCGCTTCCGGCACCTGAAAGAGCACATCGCCCGCGGCGACCTTTTCATCGTACTGCTCGCTTCCCTTGACAGCCCGCAATCCGAGGTCGCGCAGGCGCCGCTCTGCGGCATTGAAGGGCTGGTTGATGACATCGGGGACAGCGATGGACTGATATTGCCGGGTGTAGAGGGGCATGATCGCCCAGTCGAGGAGCAGATAAGAGAGGAGCAGGGCGGCCGCCACGTAGGCGCTCTTGCGCTGCCAGGAGAGGCGCCCCCACTGCTGAAGGTCTTGCTTGATGAAATTCATATTAGCCAATGATTTCTCCGGGATTCAGGCTGTGTCCGCGCAAGAACTCGGCGGCGGAGAGGGCCTTTCCTCCTTCAGGTTGTAAGGTGACAAGTTCCAGCGCGCCGTCGCCGGTGGCGGCCAGGAGGGGGCACTTGCCTCCTGCGTAAATCAGGGTTCCAGGTTTGTCATGCTTCCCGGCGGGTCCGGGGCGCGCTTTGATGATCTTGAGGGTTCTGCCGCGCCACCGCGTCCAGGCGGCCGGATAGGGCGAGAGCCCGCGCACCAGATTGTGGAGCGCGCCGGTGGGCCTGTTCCAGTCGATCAGGCCCATTTCCCGGGTCAGTTTGGGCGCACGCGTCGCCGCCCCCTCCTGCGGTTTGGGCACGAGCGTGCCCGCATCGAGCCCGGCGACAGTCCGGAACAAAAGCTCCCCCCCTTCTTCGGCGAGGAGGTCATGCAGCTCTCCGGCGGTCATCTCCTCTCCGATCGGCACCCGGCACTGCAGCAGCCAGCTGCCGGTATCGACCTTTTCATCGATGAAGAAGGTGGTCGCACCGGTCTCCTTCTCGCCGTTGATAATGGCCCAGTTGATGGGTGCGGCTCCGCGGTACCGGGGCAGCAGCGAGGCGTGGAGGTTGACGGTGCCGATCCGGGGCAGGGAAAAGACCTCGGGCGGCAGGATTCTGAATGCAACCACCACGAAGAGATCCGCAGCGAGCCCGCGCAGTTCCTGAATGAAGGCGGGATCGCGCATCTCCCCGGGCTGCAGCAGTGCAAGATGGAGCCCGAGAGCGCACTCCTTGACAGCAGATGGGCGCAGATGGCGCCCGCGACCGGCCGGCTTGTCGGGCACCGTGACCACGGCGGGGATATCGTGGCCGGCCTCGATTAGCCCGGTCAGGCTGGGGAGGGCGAAATCAGGCGTACCCATAAAGACGATTCTCATGACTATTGCTTTCATCATCGGCCGCGCCGCCGGCCCGGAGTGCAACGGGGCTGCATCAGGCTGCTGCAGTCCGATGAGACCCCGGACGTAACGGTACGAAAGGCCGGATCAGGAAACGCTACCCTCGGTCTCAGCCAGTTTCCGGGCAATCGCTGCTTTATTGACCTCGATCTTGACATTGTCCGCAATCTTGATAACGATGATATTTTCCTTTTCCTTGATGCCCTGGACGATCCCGTAGATGCCGCCGATGGTCACGACCCGATCCCCCTTTTGCAGGGCGCTGAGCATCTGGGCCATCTCCTTCTGTTTCTTGGCCTGGGGCCGGAACATCAGGAAATACATGATGGCGATGATGAGGATGATGGGCAGGAATAGGCCCAGGGTGCTGCCACCGCTCTGCTGTCCTGCCGGTGCGGTCATGGCGAGAAAAAACATCACTGAGTTCATGAATACCTCCTTTGATGGGTCATGATGATTCGGCATGGTGCCGGTTGGAATGATAATGGGCCAGAAAATCCTTTTTGAATTCGAGATAGCGTCCCTGCAGGATCGCCTGGCGGGCGCGGCCCATCAGCCCCAGGTAGAAATGGAGATTATGCAAGCTGATGAGGCGGAGCACCAGCACCTCCTGAGCGCTGAAGAGATGGCGCAGGTAGGCGCGGGTGAAGGTGCGGCAGGTATAGCAATTGCACGCCTCGTCGAGCGGGGCGAACTGCTCGCGAAATTTGGCGTTCTTGATGACAATCTGTCCGCCCGAAGTAAAAGCGGTGCCGTTGCGGCCGTTGCGGGTGGGCATGATGCAGTCGAACATGTCCACCCCGAGTTCGATGCCCTCGAGCAGGTCCTCGGGTTTGCCGACCCCCATCAGGTAGCGGGGCTTGTTCCCGGGCAGCAGGGCGGTGACGAGCCCGGTGATCTCGAACATTGCCTGCTTGGGCTCGCCCACGGAGAGTCCGCCGATGGCATAGCCGGGAAAATCCATTTCGATCAGGGCCTCGGCGCTCTGGCGGCGCAGATCGGCGTAGACGCTGCCCTGGACAATGGCGAACTGGTGCTGGATGAAGCCGTGGCGTTCCCCGATTTCCGAAAAGGCGTCGCGGCTGCGACGCGCCCAGTCAATGGTGAGCTGATGGGCCTTGAGGGCGTAGCGGTAGTCGCAGGGATAGGGGGCGCACTCATCCAGAACCATCATGATATTCGAGCCGAGATCGCGTTGAATCTCCACCACCTTCTCCGGGCTGAAAAAGTGGCGCGAGCCATCGATATGGGAGCGGAAATGAAAACCCTCCGGGGTTATACGATTTAGTTCGGAGAGGCTGAAAACCTGGTAGCCGCCGCTATCCGTGAGGATGGGGCGGTTCCAGGCGCTGAATTTCTGCACACCCCCGGCCTTGCGCACCAGCTCGGCACCGGGCCGCAGGTAGAGGTGATAGGTATTGTTGAGAATGATCTGCGCCCCGGCGTCGTTCAGGTCGACGGGCGACAGGGTCTTCACGGAGGCCTGGGTTCCCACCGGCATGAAGATCGGGGTCTGGATGGTCCCGTGAGCAGTGTGCAGCAGGCCCGCGCGAGCCTGGCAGCTGCGGTCATACCTGACTATGCTGAAAAAGGGGCGGTCGCTCATTGTGTCCACTGCTCACTGGAGAACGGCATCGAGGGCCTCCTGGGCCTGGCTGACGGCGAAGATGTTCATGCCTGTGCCTGTCGGCAGGCTTTTCTTGTTGCCGCGCGGGATCACGGCCCTTTTGAAGCCCATTTTTTCCGCCTCGGCCAGGCGGGCTTCGATGTGGGCGACGGAACGCAGTTCCCCGCCAAGGCCGACCTCGCCGATGAGGATCGCTTCAGGATCGATGACGCGGCTGCGCATGCTCGAAGCGATGCAGGCGACCACGCCGATATCCGCCGCGGTTTCGTCGATGCGAAATCCGCCGACGGCGTTGACATAGACGTCCATGGTGCCGACGCGGTAGCCCAGCCTCTTTTCCAGCACGGCCAGGAGCATTTGCAGCCGCTTGATATCGATCCCGTTGGTGGTGCGCTGGGGCAGTCCGTAGTTGGAGGGGCTCACCAGGGCCTGGATTTCCAGCAGGATCGGTCGGGTCCCCTCCATACAGCAAATCACCGAGGAGCCGTTATTGGCGGTCTGGCGTTCAGAGAGGAAGACAGCCGAGGGATTGGGGACATCGCGCAGCCCCCGCTCGGTCATCTCAAAGACCCCGATCTCGCGGGTGGAACCGAAGCGGTTTTTGGCGGCGCGGAGGATGCGGTAAAAGTGGTCACGGTCGCCCTCGAAGAGCAGGAGGGCATCGACCATATGTTCAAGTACCTTGGGACCGGCGAGCATCCCTTCCTTGGTGACATGGCCGACCAAAAAGACCGGGATGTGCTCGCTCTTGGCGACCTGGATGAGGCGCAGGGCACACTCGCGAACCTGGCTGACGCTGCCCGGGGCGCTCTCAAGCAAAGGGGTATACATGGTCTGGATGGAGTCGACGACGATGAGCCGGGGATTGAGGCCGGCGACGGCATCGCGGACGCTCTCGATTTCGGTCTCGGCGAGGATATAGAGCCCTTCGGAGTCGAGTCCGAGGCGCTGGGCGCGCATCTTGGTCTGCTGGGCGGACTCTTCGCCGGTCACGTAGAGCACCTTGAAATCCCGGCGTCCAAGTCCGGCGGCCTCCTGCAACAGCAGGGTCGATTTGCCAATGCCGGGATCTCCCCCGATCAGGACGACGGCGCCGGGGACAATGCCTCCGCCAAGGACCCGGTTGAATTCGGGACTGATGGTCTGGAGTCGAGGCATCTGGTCAGTCGAGATCGCCTCAAGAGGCAGGGGCTGGCTCCTGACGCCGCTCGCATGTCCGGTCGTGCGCACATCAGCGGCCGGAGCGCGTTCCTCGACAAAGCTGTTCCAGGAGTCGCAGGCCGGGCACTTGCCCAGCCAGCGCGGCGAGATGTTGCCGCAGCTCTGGCAGACGAAATGCACCTTCTCTTTTTTGGATTTATTCATGCTGCAAAAAGTATCGAAATAATGGCAAAAAGTCAAGCCATTTTTGCTAAGTTATTATTTTTCAGCGATAACTATCGGGGCGACGAGGTGTATGGCTCCCCATTCCTGCAGATTAGCCTTGATTTGGGTGCGTTAATACTCTACATTGAGAGGTGCAAATGGAGGTCTCCACTGCGTTGACCTGGCAGCGGAGCATGCAGTTCCAGCCGGAAGTGAGAATGAAAATAAGCAAATCGAGCATCAGCCGGGCCCTTCGCCGGGCCATCGCTGAGCGCGGCATGATCAGGGAAGAGGATACAGCCGTCATCTTTTACGATCTTTCGTGGCTGCAGGGACGGATCGGGGAACTGGTCTCGCTCTTTCCGGCGGAGACCCTCCACGCCATCGCGGTCAAGGCCAATCCGCTGGTCAAGGTGCTTAAAGAGATCCAAAAATCCGGGCTGGGACTGGAAGCGGCGAGTCTGCCCGAACTCTGTCTGGCCCAGAAAACGGGGGTGGCGCCTGACCGCATCGTCTATGATTCCCCGGCCAAGAGCCGCAAGGAACTCGAATACGCCCTGCAGGCAGGCGTGCATATCAATGCGGACTCTTTGGCGGAGCTCGCGCGCATCGATGAGCTGCTCAAGAGCATGCCCCTGACCGGCACCATCGGGGTGCGCATCAATCCCCAGGTGGGTTCCGGATCGATCTCGATGCTGAGCGTGGCGGGGGAGTATTCCAAATTTGGAGTGCCGATCAAGCAGCAGCGCGAGGCCCTGCTCTCCTCCTTTCTCCGCTTTGACTGGCTGAAGGGGGTGCATCTGCATGTAGGATCGCAGGGCTGCGAGCTCGAGCTCATCATGAGGGGCATCGAAACGGTCTACAATTTCGCCCTGGAGGCCAATCGGCTGCTCGAGCGCGAAGGCAAGGAGAGACGCATCACCATATTTGACATCGGCGGAGGCATGCCGGTAGCTTACCGACCTGACGCGAAAATCCCTGCAATGGAGGAGTATGCCGCCCTCTTAAAGTCGCGCCTGCCCGGCCTCTTCGATGGTTCCTTCCGGGTGATCACCGAGTTCGGCCGCTGGCTCCATGCCCACAGCGGCTGGACCGCCAGCAGGGTGGAATATGTCAAACGGGACGATAAGGTGAATACCGTCATGATCCACGTCGGGGCCGACCTGCTGCTGCGCCGATGCTACCGCCCGGAAGAGTGGCATCACGAGATCGCGGTGGCCGATCGCAGTGGCCGCCTCAAACGGGGCCGGGAACGCAAGCCCTTCACCATTGCTGGTCCCCTCTGCTTCGCCGGTGACATCATCGCCCGGGAGGTCACACTGCCGCCGGTCGAGGAAGGCGATTACATCCTCATCCAGGACACCGGCGCCTATACCCTGAGCATGTGGTCCCTGTATAACAGCCGCCAGATCCCCCGCGTGCTCGGCTATTACGATGAAGGGGAGCGCTTCGAACTCTTGCGGGAACGCGAATCTCTGGCGCAGAAGGTTGAATTCTGGGGGTAAAGGAGAGGAAAGGAGTTGGTCATGCAGCACAAAATAGAGTCCGGGCAGGACGCCGGGGGAATCGGAACCGTTTGGCAGCGTCTGGTTTTCCTTCTGTTCGGGGTCGGATCGACCCTCTGGTTTCTGGTCCGGGTCATCCCCAAGCCCAGCCGGGCCGCCTATCCCTGCATGCGTGCGGCGGCGCCCATCGCCTCCGGCTTTGTGGTCTACCTGATCGGCCTCGGGGCGTCGGTGACCGCCTTCCGCAAGGCCCGACTCCAGCTGCGCCAGGCCCGCTACGGGCTTGCCCTGCTCCTGGGTTCGGCCGCCCTCTTTTTTCTCCTTTTCACCATCGTGGCCGATGAAGCCCCCTCTCAGGCGGGGGAAGTAGCTGAGTTCCCCCTGCCGGCGCAGGCCTCACTGACCGACCAGACCCCCAATCGTCCGGTCGGTCTCGCCCGGGGCATTTTCCCCGGCCGGGTGGTCTGGGTACACGATCCCGCGGCCACCAACGAAAACGCCAAACCGGCCCTCTACGGCAGCGGCTGGTTTCTCAGCAAAAACAACAGCCAGTACGTCATCGACAACATGTTCTCCGCCGCCCTGAGATCCCTGACCGGCGATGGCAGTGACCGCGAGGCCTGGGAATCTGTTTTCAGGTTCTACAACCGAAAGCGCGGCCTGGGTGACCGGGGTTATCAGTCCGGCGAAAAAATCCTCATCAAGACCAACGCCACCAGTTCATGGGGAGGAAATTACAGCACTTCCGACCTCTCAGCCATGTTCAACGCCAATTATGGCATTTCGGAGACCTCCCCCCAGCTGGTTCTGAGCGTTCTGCGCCATCTGGTCCGGACGGTGGGCGTCGCCCAGAAGGATATTTATGTCGGCGACCCGATGAAGCACATTTATAAACACTGCTATGAGCTGTGGTACGCCGAATTCCCCCAGGTCAACTACCTGGACCATGACTATGGAGCTGAGAAGGGAAGGCTCAAGGTGGTGCCCTCCTCATCCGCCTCCCTCGTCTACTCCGACCGGGGCAGGATCATCAGCACCGGGCCGGACCGGATCTACAAGATCTTCGATGAGGCCTCCTACATGATCAACATCCCGACCCTCAAGGGGCACAAACACGCCGGGGTCACCATGTTCGCCAAGAATCACTTTGGCTCCCACACCCGCAGCAACGCCAACCATCTTCACAAGGGACTGGTGGCCACAGAGCAGGGTGGCGTTGTCAACCGTGGAGGCTACGGCCTCTATCGGGTCCAGGTCGACCTTATGAGCCACAAGGTGCTGGGCGGCAAGAACCTCTTTTACCTCATGGACGCGCTCTGGAGCTCCGATTACGAGATCGGCCCGCCGGTTAAATTCAGGATGCCCCCCTTCAACGACGACTGGACCTCCTCGCTCTTTCTCTCCCTCGATCCCGTTGCCATCGAATCGGTCGGCTATGATTTCCTTTTTACAGAGATGGAGCCGAACAGCGGCCATACCTACAGTTTCCCCCGTATGACCGGTGCTGACGACTATCTCCATCAGGCAGCGAGCTCCGACAACTGGCCGTCCGGCTTGAGCTACGATCCGGAGAACGACGGAACCCCTATTGCCAGCCTCGGCGTGCATGAGCACTGGAACAACAGCGTCGACAAGCAGTATTCGCGCAACCTTGGCACAGGCGAGGGGATCGAGCTGGTCCGGATCGCCAGCGGCACTGGTGTGGAATTGACCTGGGACGGTGAGCACGCCCCCGCCGGCTTTGCCCTGCTGCCCAGCTATCCCAATCCCTTCAATGCCTCCGCCACCCTCATCTTCCAGCTTGCACTCCCAGGTGAAGTCGAGCTGACCATCCATGATATCACTGGCCGGAGGATCGTAACCCTCTTCAGCGGCAGCAGGGAGGCCGGTGAATGCCGGCTGAACTGGGACGGCCGCAGCCTGGATGGCACCAGTATGCCGAGCGGCACCTATTTCTGCCGCCTGCAGGTCCGGCAGCAAGATGCAGTATATACCGCTTCCCGGCGCATGGCCCTGGTGCGATGAAGCAAATGCGCACAAAAACAAGCCCGGGAATCCGGGCTTTTTTGTGCAGCGTCGAGAGCAAAATGCACCACCAGGTATCGTTTTCCTACTCCTGCGAGAATTCGGCGATGAGGGCCTGGATCGAAGCCTTGGCATCGCCGAAGAGCATGCGGGTGTTTTGTTTGAAGAAGAGGGGATTCTCCACGCCGGCGAAACCTGGACGCATGCTGCGTTTAAGCACGATGACCGTGCGGGATTTGTCCACCTCAATGATGGGCATGCCCCACAGGGGCGAGGAGGGATCCTCCCTGGCGGCCGGATTGACGACATCATTAGCCCCGATGACCACACAGACGTCGATGTTTGGCATCTTGGGATTGACGGCATCGGCTTCCATGAGCTCGTCGTAGGAAACGTTGGCCTCCGCGAGCAGCACATTCATGTGGCCGGGCATGCGGCCCGCCACCGGATGGATGCCGTAGAGGACCTCAGCGCCGTTCTTGCGGAGAAGGTCGCCGAGTTCGCGAACAGCCTGTTGCGCCTGTGAAACAGCCAGTCCATAGCCGGGCACAAATACCACCGAAGAGGCGGCCTCCAGAATCAGATAGGCCTCTTCGACTGTCAGGGGCCGGATTTCACCGCTGACCGCCGCCCCTTGACTGGAGGTGGTGGCGCCGAATCCGCCGAAGAGGACGTTGGTAAAGGAGCGGTTCATCGCCTTGCACATGAGAATGGCGAGAATGAATCCCGAGGCCCCGTCGAGAGTGCCGGCGACGATGAGAAGCTGGTTGTCAAGGACGAAGCCAAGGGCTGCGGCCGAGAGTCCGGCATAGGAGTTCAGGATGGCGATGACGGTGGGCATATCAGCGCCGCCGATGCCCATAACGAGCAGAAATCCGAAGAGAAGCGCGGCTGCGACCAGCACCGGCAGGAAATAAGGGTTGGTGGGATTGATGACCAGTCCGATGGCCGCGCCCAGGGCCACAGCCACCACCAGGCCGCTGACGATATTGCGGCCCTTGTAGACCAGGGGCTTGCCGGAGATCATCTCCTGCAGCTTGAGAAAGGCGATGGTCGAACCGGTGAAGGTCAGATATCCCAGCAGCATTTCGGCGGCCAAAACCACCATGGTGAAGGTGTCGATCCCGGGCAGACGCTGATAGTACTCCGCCGTGCCGACCAGGGCGACGGCGAGCGAACCGAAGGCGTGAGACATGGCCGTCCGCTGCGGCACGGCGGTCATCGGCAGCTTGAGGGCAATGGGTATGCCGATGAGGGTGCCGACGGCGATGGCGATGAGGACCAGATCGAGATGCTGAGTCTTGTAGGCGATCATGGTCGCGATCACTGCAATGAGCATGCCCAGGCTTCCGGCCCAGTTGCCGTGGCGCGAGGTTTTAACCTCGCCCATCCACTTGAGGGAGAGGATGAAAAGGACCGCAGCGAGGAGGTAAAGGTAACCGACGATGTGGGCTATCATTTGGCGTCTCCTCCCTGATCCTTCCTGAACATGCGCAGAATGCGCTCTGTGATCATGAAGCCGCTGATGACGTTGGTGGCTGCCAGAGCGACGGCGATGGTCGCAAAGATCATAATCATCCGGTTTTTGGGCTCAGCCATGACAATCAGCGCCGCGACTACGGAGACCGAGGAGATGGCGTTGGTCAGGGACATCAGCGGGGTATGCAGCAGCTTTGAGACCCGCCGGATCAGGCCCAATCCCAAAAAAACCGCCAGCATGAAGATAAGCAGGTTGATGTAAAGCGGTGTCGTTTGACCATGCATGGGATAATTCCTCCAGGATGCGCAACATAAAAACGTGCCGGTTTTCTACAGGCTTTCATAATGCTTCTTGAGCAGTTCGCTGCGAATCTCGCCGCCGGCGGTGACGAGAGCGGACTGAATGATCTCATCTTCCAGCTTGAGGGGGAAGCTTTTGGCCTCCTCATCCCAGAAATGGGTCACCAGGCTAGTCAGGTTGGCGGAATACATCTGGCTGGCATGGATGCAGACGTGTCCGGGCAGATTGTCGAGCCCGATGATGCGCACCCCGTTGACCACCACCTCCTCGCCGAGGACGGCCCCCTCGACGTTGCCACCCCCCTCGATGGCGAGATCGATGATCAGGCTGCCCGGCTTCATTCCCGCGATCATCTCCCTGGTGACGATGACCGGAGCCTTGCGGCCGAAAACCTGGGCGGTGGTGATGACCACATCCGATAGGGCGCAGACCCTGGCCATGCCCTCGCGCTGCTTTTGCAGCTGCTCCTCGGTGAGGGCCTTCGCATAACCGTCCCTGGTCTGTCCAGTCTCGCCGAGATCGATCTCGACAAAGCGCGCCCCCACTGAACGGATCTGTTCGGCTACGGCGGGGCGGGTATCAAAGGCCTCCACCCGCGCACCGAGACGCTTGGCCGTGGCGATCGCCTGCAGTCCGGCCACGCCGGCGCCGATGACGAAAACACGGCTGGGCTGGATTGTTCCGGCGGGCGTCATCATCATCGGAAAAATCCTGTTCAGCCGCTCGGCAGCGAGAACGGCAGCGACATAGCCGCCCAAACTGGCCTGCGAGCTGAGGGCGTCCATCTTCTGGGCGATGGTCGAACGCGGTATCATCTCCATACAGAGGGCATTGACCCCGTGCTCAGCCAGGGACTGGATAAGCGGTCGTGAATTGAAGGGATCGAGAAAACTGACGTGGATGGCATCCTTGCGCAGCAGCTTGACAACCTCTATGGCTGGTTTGCGCAAACGCAAGACCATGTCGGCCATGGCAAAACCTTCCACTGGCGTGTGCACGATTCCCGCCCCGGCCTTCTCGTACAGGGTGTCGTGGTAGTGACAGGAAATGCCCATGCCACTCTCGACGACGACTTGAGCGCCCTTTTTAACCAGCTTTTCTACATCCGCAGGAATCATGGGCACCCGCAATTCGCGGGCATCACTCTCTTTGGGAATGAAGATTTTCATCGGATGCTCTCCTCTGCGAAGGCATGAAAGGAAAACCGTTTGACTTCATGGCTGGAGATGCCTATATTCTGGCATCCATATTTAAAGGGAACAGATGAACCGGATAAAGATGATGGCACTGCTGGCCGCGCTTGCGCTCGGCCTCGCCTGTGTAAAAAAGGAACCCGCCCTGCCGTCGAGCCAGATCGAGCAGTTCGCCAAAGTTTATATCGGATATCTGACCATCTGCATGAGCGATACAGCCCATGCCGAAGTGCGTACCGCCTATCTGCAGAGCGAACTCGACCGGCACCAGATGAGCCGCGCCGAATTCGAACGCATCCGGCAGGGATTGGAGGCCGATCCTCAGGCCTTTACCGAACTGCTTAACCGCATCGAGGCCGGTCTGGAGCTCAAGCCGGCGATAAAAGCCCCTCCCCAGGAGGCCGATCCGGCCGGCCAAGCCGTGCCTATCGTGCGCTGATCAGCTGCCTCTCCCCCGCCGGCCCTTTCTATCCTCCGCTGCCCGCCTCGCCTGGATGATAGTGACGCCAGATGGTTTCAGCCAACCTGGGCGGCATGCCCGCACGGCTGCTCAACTCCTCTACACCCGCCTCCCTGATCTTCTTCACCGATTTGAATGACTTGAGCAGGGCATCCCTTCTCGCCTTGCCGATTCCCGGAATCGATTCCAGTTCTGAAACCAGGGTCCGGCGCTTGCGCAGGGAGCGATGAAAGGTGACTGCAAAGCGGTGGGCCTCATCGCGAACCCGCTGCAGTAGACGCAGGCCCGAGCTGTCGCGGCGGATATAACGGGAATCGGATTCGCCCGGCATAAAGACCTCGTCCAGCCTCTTGGCAAGGGCGGCGATCGGCTGGCCGGCGATCTCCAGGGCGGCGAGGGCTTCAAGCGCTGCGTTCAACTGTCCCTTGCCCCCGTCAATGAGAATCAGGTCGGGGAAGGCTTGTCCCTCGCTCTTCAGGCGGCTGTACCGGCGGCCCACGGCTTCGCGCATCATCGCAAAATCATCCGGGGTGGATTTGGTGCGGATGCGGAAATGACGATAGTCGCTGCGGTGCGCCTTGCCGTTGACGAAACAGACCATCGAGGCGACCGGATCGGTTCCCTGAATATTGGAAATATCAAACGCCTCGATACGCATCGGAAGTTTTTCCAAGAGCAGATCCTTCTGCAGGGCCTTGACTGAACCGGCGGTAAAATCCTGGGCCTTTTCGCGCTGCAGCTGCATTTCCTGGAGGAGTAGTCTGGCATTGCGGTCGCACATCTTGAGGAGCTGGGCCTTTTCGCCGCGCAGGGGGGCGATGAGATCCACTGCGCCATTACGCTTGTCCGACAGCCAACTCCTGATCGGGGCCGCCTCATCCCCCAGCGGGGCCGGCAGAAGAATCTCGAACGGCACGTACTCGCGGGTGATATAGTACTGCTTGATAAAGGCGGCGGTGACGGCCGTAAGATCTTCCTCAGCGATACCGTTGAGAAAGAAGTGCTGGCGTCCGATTATCTTGCCCTCGCGCACCTGAAAGACGACGCAGCAGGCATCGCCGTCCTCGGTCGCAATCGCGATGATATCCCGGTCACGCAAGGCGGGATCGAGCACCTTCTGGCGCTGGTGAAAGTTCTGTACTGCAAGCAGCTGGTCGCGCAGGCGTGCCGCTTCCTCGAAACGGCGGTCGGCTGCGGCGGCGTGCATCTCCCGGGTCATGGCCTCGACCACGGCTGTGCTTTTACCTTCTATGAAAGCCACGATGAAATCAATGGTTTTTTGGTATTCTTCACATGAAACATGACCCTCACAGGGACCATGACATTTCTTGATGTGATAGTTGAGGCAAACGCGGAATTTGTGCTGTCGAATGCTCTCTTCGGTCAGAGCGAGGTTACATGAGCGCAAAGGGAAGAGCTGCTTGACGGTCTTGAGCAGTTCGCGCATCGGATAGACGTCGGTATAAGGGCCGAAATAGCGCGAGCCGTCGCGGATGATCTTGCGGGTTGGAAAGATGCGCGGGAAGGTCTCGTTGGTGACGCGTATATACGGGAAACTTTTATCGTCCTTGAGATTGATGTTGTAGCGGGGTTTGTACTCCTTGACCAGGTTGGATTCGAGGATGAGGGCTTCCACCTCCGAATCGGTGATGATGGTCTCAAAGTCGGCGATATGGCTGACCAGTTTGGCGGTTTTGGCGTCGAGAGGACGGTGTTCCTGGAAATAGGAGCGCACCCGGTTGCGCAGCACCTTGGCCTTGCCGACGTAGATGACCTCTCCGCGCCTGTTCTTGAACAGATAGACGCCTGGCTTTTTAGCGAGCAAGTCCAGTTTTTCGAGAACGTTCTTTGGCACGGAATCGGTCATAGTCATCCGTATGCTTGGCAACCGGGTCGCTGGTGAAGGTACTAGTGCTTCTTTCCGTAGGACTGTTTTATCATCTCCTCCAGCCGCGACTTGGGATCTCGGACGATATCGCTGTCCACGGTAAAATTGTCGCAGCCGAGCAGGCGCAAGCCATATTCATAATCGTGCAGCAGATCGCTGCACACCTCTTCCAGATTTTTGCCCTCCCCGGATGCTCTTTGCCTGAGCAGTTCAAGAGCCTCGCCGGTGAAGGTGATGACGATGCCGTTGCTGGCGAGGAAGCGTTTCTGGAAGGCCTTGAGGTAGTGTTGGGTGAGAAGGCGATCCAGTTCTCCCTGCGGATTGTCCACCAGGGCAGGGGTGACGGTGAACTCGGTGATGGTAGTGTCCGGGAGTGTTTTCTCGAATTTGAGCAAGAGACGGTCGACCACGCTCACGAGGCCGCGCGCACCCGTATGTTCCTCGTTGGCCAACTCCGCAATGCGGCGCAAGGCCGCCTCCTCAAATTCGATATGGATATCATAGGAGCGGAAGTCCCGCTTTTTACCTTGAATGACCGTACTGTTGGGATTTCTGAGGATGCGGAAGAGACCCTCGACATCGAGATCATTGAGGGTCACGGTTACCGGAAGGCGGCCGACGAATTCGGATTCAAAGCCGAAGCGGATGAGGTCTTCTGAACGCAGCTTGCGCAGGATTTCCGTGTCCGCTGCTGAAGCAGGCAGCTCCTCCTCCACGCCCCGGAAGCCGATCGGCTGCTGGTTGAGGCGGCGGCGAATGATATCCGGCAGGGTCGAAAAGGCCCCGCTCATAACGAAGAGGATGTTGCGGGTATTGACCTTTTTACGCGCGACCTTGCCGGTGCGCTGGGCCTCCATGGCCGCCTCCATCTGGGCGGCGAGATCGTGAGGGGTCTTGAGGTCGACCTCGGACTCTTCCATCAGTTTGAGCAGGTTGCGCTGCACCCCGGAGCGAGAGACATCGGGGCCGATGCTGTTGCCGGAAGAGGCAATCTTGTCGATTTCATCCAGATAGATAATGCCGTATTCGGCCAGCTTGAGATCCCCATTGGCTTCGCGGACCAGGTCGCGTACCAGCTCCTCGACATCTCCGCCGACATAGCCGGTCTCGCTGAATTTGGTGGCATCGCCCTTGACGAAGGGCACGCCGATCTTTTTAGCGATCAGTTTGATCAGATAGGTCTTGCCGACGCCGGTGGGGCCGATCATCAGCACGTTGCTTTTAATATTTCCGACCAGCTCCTCCACCCCGTCGGTGCGGGTTTCCAGCTTCATGCGATTGAAGTGGGTGCAGATCTTGGTGGCGAGCACCTCAATCGCCTCGTCCTGCCCGACGACATACTGCTGCAGATAGGCCTCGAGTTCGGAGGGCTTGAGATTGAAATGGACCGGACTGGTGAACTCCTTTTTCTCGCCCTCGGGGGGCGGAGTCTGGCCATTCAGATCGGGCTCGGGGGGAACGACCACCCGGTCGCCATATTTTTCCTTGAGAAACTCGTTGACATCCCGGCGCAGTTGATCCGGGGTGGGGATTTTCGAATCTGACATAATACTTTCCTTTCAGAGCGCCTTGTTGCGCCGCTGAAGTTTAACATCGACTGGAAAGTCTTTGTTCCTGCCTGCTGCAGAGCTCAGAGCGCCATGCCGAATCTTGCACCCCGTACAGAAAGGCGGTGGTGCCTCGATGCCGCGCGCCGACGGCACATCCTGCCTTCCCAGCTGCATCACCCCTGCAGCAGGTCGAGGCTGATATCGAGCACGCGGGCTGAGTGGGTGAGGCTGCCACTGCTGATGAAATCGACGCCGGTGCGGGCGATGGCGGCGACGCTCTCGAGGGTGACATTTCCCGAGGCCTCGAGGGGAATTCTGCCTGAGACCCGTTCAACCGCCTCGTGCATGAGATCCAGGCTCATGTTGTCGAGCATGATCCGGTCCACTCTGAGGGCGACTGCCTCCTCCACTTCCGCCAGGGTGCGGGTTTCAACCTCGATTTCGGCCTGAAAGCCCATACGTTGAGCATAGGCCCGGCAGCGTTCCACTGCCGGAGTAATACCGCCGGAGGCGATAACATGGTTGTCCTTGATGAGGAACATGTCATGGAGACCCATGCGGTGGTTGACGCCGCCACCGCAGCGCACGGCATATTTTTCAAGCAGCCGCCAGCCCGGGGTCGTCTTGCGGGTATCGAGGATGCGTGCGCGGGTGCCGACGACAGCGTCGGTGAAGCGGCGGGTCAGGGTGGCGATGCCGGAGAGGCGGCCGAGAAAATTGAGGGCGGTCCGTTCCGCCACCAGCAGGCTGCCGGCCTCCCCCTTGACCTCCATGAGGATGTCGCCCTTGCGGACGCGGTCGCCGTCCCTGATGAAGGGGTGTCCGGTGAGCTCGGGATCGACGGCAGCGAGGGTCATGCGGGCGATGTCGAGGCCGGCAATAGTCCCCTCCGCCTTGGCAAGGAAGATGCCACGGCAAGGCCCGGCGGCGTCGGCGATGGCAGCGCTGGTGATGTCGCCGCGATCGGCCAGATCCTCGGTCAGGGCCATGCGGATGAGCTCCGCAGCTGCCGCTCTGATCTCTTCATCCATGTATATCATCCTTTCTGTCTGGCGAGGGCGGCATCGATTTCACGGATGCGTTCGTTGGCAACGCGGCCGAACTGGTCGCCAACACCCATCTCGCGCACTATCTGCTCAAACAGGGAGCGGGCACTCACGAGATTGCCGAGCTTGGCATAAGTCTGGCCGGCCTCATAGAGGGCGGTAGTGCCCCAGGGGAGCTTGCTCGGCCTGCAGACGTACTTGACCTTGAGATACTCGATGATGGCCTGGTTCATGTCTCCCCGTTCGTGGTAAGCCCGGGCGATCCAGTACTGAATTTCCGCTTCGTTTTCGGCGTCGGCCTGGGGCAGCAGGCTCTTGAGCTGGTCGACGCCGCGTTCATACTCCTTGAGGTTGATCAGAAATACACCCAGCTGCATTTTGCGGTTGAAGAGGTCCTCCGCCTCGGGATAGTCCTGGATATACTGGCGGAGGAGTACGACGGCATTGTCCCACAGCCGCAGGTCATCGAACACCGTGATCAGGAGGGCGATGGCGCGCTGTTGTTCGGCACCTTTGGGGGCGAATTCGAGGGCCTTGCGTCCAGCGGCCATGCAGTTCTCGAGCTGGCGGTTTTCGTAATAGAATTCACCCAGATTGATGTAGGAGAGGGCGACGATGCGCGGTTCGGTGTAGCGGTTGGGGATGTTGGTGAGGATCTTGAGGGCTTCATCGGTTTTGTTGAGGGCTGTATAAAGCCTGGCCAGCCCCATCTCGCCATCGGCGGCCTCTGGCAGATCCCGGTATTTGCTGGTGAGTTCCTTGAGCTGGTTCTCGGCGGCGACGAAATCACGGTTCGCCAAAGAGATCATGCCGTCTTCATAGAGGAAGAGGGCTTCGGCCTTGCGCTCCTTGAAACTCTTTTTAAAGGCATCAGCAAGCTGCCGGGCACGAGCCAGGTTCTGCTGTTTGTACTCGCACAGGACCTCATTCATCGCGGCCTGGCGCTGCACCGCGCCTCCTGCCGCGTTCTTGATGCGGGCGTAGCGCAGGGCGGCCTCCCTGAATTCATGCTGATCATAGAGGAGGTCGGCGGTGCGCATCAGGGCCACAAGGGCGAGGGAATCCTGGGGCGAGGCGGCGATGAGTTCCTCCAGATGCCCTGCAGCGGCCTGGAAATTGCCAGACAGGGTGTAAAGATTGGCCAGCTCGAGCAGGGCCTCGCTGCGGTGGGCTCCCTCCGGATTGATGCGGATGTACTCCTTGAAGGCCTGGATGGCGGCAGGAAGATCGTGCTGCAGAAGCCAGGCCTGGGCGGAGAGCCAGAGCAGGGTCTCGTTGCGTTTACGGTCCAGATAGGGTGAAAGATCCTGCAGGGCGCTGCCGTCATCGAAGCGGCTCATGCACTGCCGTGCGCGCTCGAACTGACGCTGTCTGAAATAGATCTGGCAGAGGCGGCTGCGAATCGAGTCAGCGCGGCCGGCATAACCGTAGGTTTGGAGCCAATCTTCATAGAGGGCGGCGGCTTCCCCGGCACGGTTCGACTTTTCAAGCAAACCGGCGAGCTCGAGCGACGCTTCGGCCGCCTGGGCGGAGATGGTGCCGCCGGCGAGGGCACTGCGAAGAGTCTGGATGGCTGAGTCGGGCAGCTGGATGGCGGAGAGAATCCTGCTGTGGAGCAGGGCGTTCTCGAGGCGGATCCGGGGCTGAGGATAGGCGGCGGCGATAGCGGTGCAGGCTGCGGCGGCACGCGAGTACCAGTGGGCGCTGCTGTCGGCTGCAAAACGGTACCAGATCCTCGCCTGTTCGAGTTTGAGGGTGGCGGCGAGGCTGTCGGAAGGCTGGATCCGGGCGAGCAGGGTATCGACCATGCCGGCGCGGATCAGGGGCCGTCCGATGCGCTTCCAGCTCGCGAGCTGGGCGAGGCCGTTGATGGTGCGGCTGCCCGGATCGGCGGCGCCGCGGCTGGTCAGGAAGCGGTTGACCTCCTGCAAGGAATCGGCATGCAGTCCGGCGCTGGTGAGATCGCCCTCCAGGGCGTACTTTTCAGCCAGACGGGCATGAGCAAGCCCGGCGAGGTAAAAGAGGCCGCTCTCATCCACCTCCCCCTCCCTCCGGCTGGCGAGGATGTGGCGGAGGATGGTCAGTCCAGACTGGTAGTCATGATCTTCCTCGATACGTCGGGCCGCCCAGGCAAGCGCAGATCCGGAATCCCCTCCGGCCAGGAGGGCGCGTGAAATCCAGAGGTCACGTTCAGGCGAACCCGCTGGCTGGTAGAGGCGCAGCCAGGTCAACCGTTTTTCCACTTCGCTGCCCTCCTCCGAGGCGGGATAGAGGGCGAGAAACTCCTGATAGGCCATGATCGCCACATTCCGGTCGCCCGCTTCGTCATGGCAGCGGGCCAGACCCAGCGCCGCATCGTCAGCCAGGGGACTGGCGGGATAAAAAGTGGAGAGCAGGGCATAGTCCTGCCGCGCGCTGACGGGATTCTTTAGGACAGTCCGCACGATGGAGGCGCGCTGCATGAGGATGGAATCACGGAGGGGGGGCAGCTCTTCGAAAAGCAAACGCAGGCTGCGCAGGGCTTCGCCGGGATTGTTCAGCTCAAGGAGCAGGGCAGTCTGCTCCTGCAGGGCCAGGCGCTGCAGGGCGGTGATGTCTTTCAGACTGTCGGCATGGGCAAGGATCTGGCTGAACCAGGGCAGTGCCAAGGCGGGCTCACCGAGGCGCTTTTGCAGCATGCCGCGGCGAAAGGCAAGCTTGGCCGCCTCCTGGGCCTTCAGGGAGTCGTGGGGGATCCGGCTTAAAGAGCTCAGGGCCCTGGCGGGATCACCAAGGGAGGCCCAGCTGTCTCCCTGATAGAGCTGCAGCTGATGGCGTTCGTGCGGGCGGATCCTGCGCTGCAGGGAGCGTTCGGTAGTCTGGATCACTTTCGAATAGAGGCCGCGGCTGTAAAGGGATTGGGCGAGCAGACAGGCTGCCGCACCAATGGAATCGTTGGCCGTATCGCTATTGACCAGCACCTCCAGAACGCTGTCACTTTTCGAATAGCGGCCGAGTTCACTTAGAACCCGGGCGCGGAGCAGGGCGATCTGGGTGGCCAGGGTGTTCTCGACACGCGCTGCACCAATGCGGTTGAGTTCGGTCAGGGCGAGGGCGGGTTTGCCGGCGTCGTGCTGCAGCCGGGCGAGGAGAAAAAAGGCGCGCGGCCGCACGGGCGAGTCGGAATACTGGGCGATCGTGGCTGCGGCGGCGCTGTAGGCCTTTTGGGCTTCACCTGCGCTGCGGAACTGCTCCGCTGCGGAGACCATGGCAAGAGGGATCAGTTCGCTGTTGGGGGTGAAGATGCGAATCCGCTCGAGGGTGAGAGCAGCATTGAGGGGATCTCCCAGCACCGCGAGCAGCTTGCCGCGGTTGAAGAAGGCCTTGTCGGCGTTGGCCGCCTCAGGATAGCTCATGACCAGACGCAAATAGGTATCGGCGGCCCGCTGAAAGGATGCGATGGCTTCATAATTCTCGGCCGCATTGAAGAGGGCCTCGGGGGCGCGAGGGCTGGTCGGCCAGGCATCGGCGAACTTGACAAACTGCTGTGCAGCGAGGTCGTAGAGTTCCTTGTCCGCGAGCTGCGTGGCAAAAGCAAAGTCCTTCTCCTCCTGAAGCAGCCCCTCCTGCGCCGGCAGAAGCGTGGGGAACAGGAGCAGCATGAGCAGTGACAAGACCAGATGATATCGCAATATCCTCATAATATCTCCAGTTTTGCATAAGGCAGGACCAACCGTTTCTCTCCCGCCTGATCAAAAAGAACGCGCAGTTTCAGGGAACTGGCGGAGCTGGGCTCGAGTCGCATAATGGTCCCCTTGCCGAAGGTGGGGTGGTGCACGCGCATGCCGACGCGATACTCGAGGACCTCCTGGGATTCATCCTCATAACGCGGCATCGGATCCGCCTCCCGGCGCGGGAAGGAAGAGCGCTGCCGGCGGATCGGGGCGGCGCGGTAAGAGCTTTCGACCTGTACAAGGGCAGGTTCGACCTCGCGGAGGAAACGCGAGGCGATGCTGGCTGAGGTTTCGCCGAACTTGCGCCGGTTCCGGGCCCAGGAGAGATAGAGTTTAACCTTGGCGCGGGTGGCGCCTACATAGAAAAGGCGCCTTTCCTCCTCGAGAGCAGGGGGGTCGGCCAGCGAGCGGCTGATGGGAAAGAGCCCCTCTTCGAGTCCAGTGATAAAGACGACCGGAAATTCCAGACCCTTGGCGCTGTGCAGGGTCATGAGGGTCACGGCGTTGGCGCGGTCGTCCCAGCTGTCGAGGTCGCTGGTGAGGGCGACATTTTCGAGAAAGCCGTCGAGGGTCGCCTCGCCGCCTGCCGAGCTGGTGAATTCGGCGATGGCGAGCAAGAGTTCGCGGACATTCTCGGCGCGGCTGAGGGATTCGATGGTCCCCTCCTGCTTGAAATCGCGGAGGATGCCGACCTCATTGACCAGGGAGGCGGCCAGTTCAGCGGGAGAGATCTCCTCGCGCAGGGCGGTGTATTTGTTCAGCAGTCCGTGGAAAGCAGCTACCTGCTCGGCGGTGCGGGCGGCGATGCCGGGAATCTGCTGGACCTGGCCGGTAGCGGCAAATATGGAGATTTTTTTCTCCTGGGCGTAGGCCTCGATGCGGCCGAGGGTGGTTTCGCCGATGCCGCGTGCGGGATAATTGATAATGCGGCGCAGGCTGATGGTATCGGCGGGGTTGCTGAGCAAACGCAGGTAGGCGATCACATCCTTGACCTCCTTGCGTTCGTAGAATTTGACACCGCCGACGATGATGTAGGGGATGTTCTCGCGGCGCAGGGCCTCCTCGAGAACGCGCGACTGGGCGTTGGTGCGGTAAAGGACGGCGATATCCTGAAAATCCATATGGTTGGCTCGCATTTCCAGGGCGAGTTTGTTGACCACGGTGCGCGCCTCCTCGAGATCGTCCTCCACTTCGAGCAGGGTGATGAGATCGCCCTCGGACTTTTCGGTCCAGAGCTTTTTCTCGTGGCGCTGGCGGTTGTTGCGCACCACTGAGTGGGCCACGGCGAGGATGTTCCTGGTGGAGCGGTAGTTTTGTTCGAGGCGGAATTTGGCGCAGTCGGGATAGTCGTTTTCAAAATCGAGGATGTTGCGGATCTCCGCACCCCGCCAGCGATAGATGGATTGGTCATCGTCGCCGACCACGCAGATATTGCGGTGGCGGGCGGCGAGCATCTTGAGAGCCACATACTGGGCGTGGTTGGTATCCTGATACTCGTCGACGAGGATATAACGGAAGCGTTCCTGATAGTACTCGAGGACCAGGGGATAGAGCTGGAAGAGCTCAATGGGTTTGATGAGCAGGTCATCGAAATCCATGGCATTGTTTTCGCGCAGACGGGTCTGGTAGGTGGAGTAGATAGTCGCAATGATCTGGTCTTGCCGGGTTGCGGCCATCCGGGCGAACTGTTCCGGCAGGATGAAGGCGTTCTTGGCGGAGCTGGTCTTGTAAGAGATCATCTTGGGCGGGAAATCGTTGACGGGAATCTTGAGATCGTTCAGCACCGTCTTGATGAGGCTGTGTTGATCGTCATCATCATAGATAGCAAAATTGGAGGCGTAATTGATACGTTCTGCTTCGCGGCGCAGCAGGCGTGCGAAGAGGGAGTGAAAGGTGCCGATCCACATGCCGGAGAGCATCTCCGGGACCAGCTTGCGCACGCGTTCTCGCATCTCCCCCGCCGCCTTGTTGGTGAAGGTCATGGCGAGGATTTCGCGCGGCTCGGCCAGTCCGTTGGCGAGCAGCCAGGCAATGCGGTAGGTGAGGACGCGGGTCTTGCCGCTGCCGGCGCCGGCGAGAATGAGCACCGGTCCATCGGTTTTGGCCACCGCCTGGCTCTGGGCGTCGTTGAGATCGGCCGTCAGCCACTCCGGCGACGTCCCTTTTTTTTCACTGGCTCTGGTCACGCTACTTCCTGTTCGCTTGCGAAAGGCGTTTTCTCTCCCGGTCGAGGACGCTTTTGGCCTTGAGATGGCCGCGAAAATTGGCTGAAAAGGTATGTCCGCCCCGGGTATCGGCGACAAAAAAGAGATAATCGGTCGCCTCCGGATGGAGGGCGGCCAGGATGGCCTCACGGCCGGGGTTGCCGATGGGGCCCGGCGGCAGACCGCGGTAGAGATAGGTATTGTAAGGCGAATCGATCTCCAGATCGCGGTAGAGGAGGCGGCGCGGTCCGTTGGGCAGAAGAAACTGGATGGTCGGGTCCGCCTGCAGGGGGATGCCGAGCCGGAGACGGTTGTGATAAACCGAAGAGATGGTGGGCATTTCACGGCTCAGTTTGGCCTCGGCCTGGATAATTGAGGCGAGAGTGACGATCTCACCGGTGGTGAAGCCCATTTCCTGAGAGCGCTGATAGAGGGTATCCCAGACCATCTTTTTGAACTGCTGCACCAGCGGGGTGATGACCTGGGCCTCCGTCGAGCCATAGGGGAAGAAATAGGTTTCGGGATAGAGATAGCCCTCCAGATCGGCGGTATTTATCTTGAAGCGGGCGATGAAACTGGAATCGCGCGTCAGCTGAACGAACCGGACCGAATCCATCGCCATTTCACGGCGGAAGATGGCGGCGATACGGCGGACGGTGAGTCCCTCCGGGATGGTGACTTTGGTCAGGATCTGCGGCCCCTCGGTCAGGGCCTGGATGGCGCGCTTGTTGGAGAGCGGATAGGGAATGCGAAAGTGGCCGGCGCGCAGGGCTCCCCCCTTGTTGAGCAGCTTGAGGGCGAGGAGGAAGCGGCTGGAACTGCCGACAATCCCGGCCCGTTCCATCATCACGGCGATGGAATCTGGAGAGGTGCCGAATTTGATGCGGATGTCCGCTGCTTGTCCTTGCGGGGGCTGCCCCAGCGGCCAATAGAGGATGGAGACCAGAGGGATAGCCGCAGCGAGGAGCAACAGGACCAGCAGGGCGACGGCCGCCCGGCGAAGCGAAAAGTGGAATACTTTATTCGTCATACTCTCCCGTATCTGAAGGCCGGCCTGTGCAGTACAAACCGGCCCATCGCATCAAAGTCAAAGAATCAGGAATAAATCATAGAGGGCGTGACTCCAGCCCGCAATGCCGAGGCCGCGAAAATGGTAGATCAGACAGAAAAGCAGCCCGGCCAGAAAGCGAAAAACGGCCGTATACCAGGCAAAGGCCTCGTGGCCCATATAATGGGCTGCGGAAAAAACGGCCGAGGAGAGAGCGGCGCAGACCAGATAGATGATCGTCAGGGGGAGGCGGGTCAGATGGGTCAGGACCAGGGCCATGCCCCCATAGAGAAATAACCTGAAGACGATCTCCTCGTAGACCCCGGCGCCGAGGGCCAGCATGAGCGAGGCGTGGAATGAACGCTCCTCCCCCATGCTGAGCATGATATAATCGGTCGCGGTGGTCAGGACCAGGGCCAGCAGGAGGGCATAAAAGGCGCTCTCCACGATCGCGTAGAAAAAGTAGGCCACCCGCAGCCGCGTCCCCTTGCGGCGAAACAGCACGGCCGCGCCGATGGTGATGACCAGGCCGATGCCGAGATAAAATGGGCTGTGGATGCCGACCGCCGAAAGCAGGGTGCGCAGGATGACATCCGCGCCGTTGCGCACTTGCAGGAGGTGTTCCCGGGTGGCCGCCAGGGTAAGATACTCGTACCCGAGCAGCAGGGGCAGCATGGAGATCAGTCCGAACGCCAGCGTGCGCGAACTCTGAAAATATCCCGCCTTTTTACGCAGCATTTTTTTCATCCGCTCAACCTGCTGCTGCCCATCCTCTCCCCTGCTTCAGATGAAAGTAGCAAATTAGTCAACGTTTCCGCTTTATGCAAGGATTCCCGTCACCGGCCTCCCGGAAGCAAGGCCGTTCTCCACGGTCCAGGCGGACTGGTGGATCAGCGGACAGTGAATTTGCCCTGCACGCCCTCGGCGCTGTTGGGCCCGACCCAGAGATGAAATTCACCCGGTTCAACAACATATTCATTGCGGGCGTTAAAAAAACCGAGTTCGTCCGGCCCGAGAGAAAAGTGGACAGTCCTGGCCTGGCCGGGTTCAAGATGGATGCGTTGAAAACCCTTCAGTTCCCTGACCGGGCGGGTGATGCTGCCGACCAGGTCGCGGATATAGAGCTGCACCACCTCGTCACCGGGCTTTTCGCCTGTGTTCCTGACCTCGACAGTGACCTTGAGCTGCCCGCCGGGGCCGATCTCCTTGCGGTCGAGCTGCAGGTTGGCATACTCGAAGCGGGTATAGCTGAGCCCGTAGCCAAAGGGAAACTGGGGTGTGGAGGCGATATCGAGATAGCGGCTGGTAAATTTCTGGTCGGTGGTGGGGCGGCCGGTATTCTTGAAATTGTAATAGAGCGGCAGCTGTCCGGCGCTGCGCGGCCAGCTCACCGGCAGGCGTCCTGATGGGCTGTAATCGCCAAAAAGGACATCCGCGATCGCCGCGCCGGCCTGAGTGCCGCCGTGCCAGGCCATGAGAATGGCCGGAATATTGTCCGCTGCCCAGGGAATCTCGAGAGGCCGCCCGGCCAGCAGAACAGCAACAATCGGTTTGTTCGTACCCTTCAAGGCCCTGAGCAGCTCCTCCTGCATGCCGGGCAGTCCGAATCGGGCCCTGCTGGCAGCCTCGCCGCTCATGGAGGCATCTTCACCGACGACAGCGATGACCACATCGGCCTTTTGGGCGGCAGCGACAGCCGAGGGTATACTCTCCCCCTTCGTGCCGGTGACATCGCAGCCGTGGGCCGTGAGGATGGCGGCGCCGTCTCCGAGAGCAGTACGGATGCCCTGCAGGATCGAGACCACTTGCGCAGGGTCCCCTTCACAGCGCCAGGTGCCGAGCAGATCCGCCCTGCTGTCGATAAGGGGCCCGATGACCGCCACAGTAATACCTTTCCTGGCCAACGGCAGAAGGTTGCCATCGTTTTTAAGCAGCACCATCGACTCACGCGCCATCAGTCGGGCGAGTTCGAGATGCGGCCGGGCCAGCATTACCTCTTTCTCAAGTTTGGGATCGGTATAGGGCTTTTCGAACAGGCCGAGCAGGTACTTGATGCGCAGGACGCGCCGCACCGCCTCATCGAGGGTGCCGAGCGGCAAAATCCCCTCCTCAATCAACCGCGAGAGGCTCTGGTTGAAGCAGCGGCTCTCCATGTCCATCTCGACACCGGCGGTCAGGCTTTTAAGGGCGGCCTCGGCGCAGTCGGCGGCGACGCCGTGCGGAATGAGTTCGCCGATTGAATTCCAGTCGCTGACCACAAACCCGTCAAAACCCCACTCCCCGCGCAGGATATGGTCGAGAGTGAAGGGATTGGCCGAGGCGGGCACGCCGTTGAGGTCGTTGAAGGCGCTCATGAGAGTGGCTGCGCCGGCCTTTACGCCCGCCCTGAAGGGGGGCAAATAGATATTGCGCAAGGTTTGTTCGGAGATTTCGGTGGTGTTGTAGTCCCGCCCGCCCTCGGCCGCTCCATAGCCGACGTAATGCTTGAGACAGGCGGCGACGCGGTCGGGAGCGGCCAGATTCCCGCCCTGGAAACCGCGCACGCGAGCGACTGCCATGCGGCTGCCGAGGAAGGGATCTTCGCCCGCTCCCTCGGCGATACGGCCCCAGCGTGCATCCCGGGCGATATCGACCATGGGCGCAAAGGTCCAGTGGATGCCCGCGGCCCGCGCCTCGCGGGCGGCGACGGCTGCCGCCTGTTCAGCCAGATCGGGGTCCCAACTGGCGGCTTCAGCGAGCGGGATAGGAAAGATGGTCTTGTAGCCGTGAATGACATCCAGTCCGAAAAGGATCGGGATACCAAGCCGGGAGTTCTCGACGGCAAGCTTTTGCAGGGCATTAGTCTGCGCGGCGCCGCGGACGTTCAGGAAGGAACCGACCGCGCCAGTGCGGGCCATCTGCTGGAGTTCAGGACTGACACCATAGGTGTACTGCTGCAGCTGGCCAATCTTCTCCTCCAGAGTCATACGGCTGATCAGCTCATCCACCCGCCTGTCGATCTCCGTGCCGTAACCCGGGATCTGGGAATGGAGGACGAGGGGCGATACCAGCAGGATGATGGCAAGCACGAGTGCACAACGGCGCATCATGGGCTCTCCTCTCATTGAATGACAGGTTTGAAGATGACCGTCGCCAGCGGCGGCAGGACGAGATTGATCGAACAGGGACGGCCGTGGAAGGGCACCTCCTCGGCGTGGAGTCCGCCATAGTTGCCCTTGTTGGTTCCCCAATAATCGGCCGCATCGGAGTTGAAAACCTCCCGGTAAAATCCCCGCCAGGGTACGCCGATGCGGTAGGCTTCGCGGTAAACCGGCGTGAAGTTGCAGACGAAGATCAGGCTATCCTCGGGACGGTCGGTCTTGCGCATGAAGGTGATGATGCTGTTGTCCGAATCCTGAAAATCGATCCATTCGAAACCGGCGGGATCGAAATCGACTTCATGCAGGGCCGGCTCGCTCCGATAGAGACGGTTCAGATCGCGCACCATCGCTTGCAGCTTCTGATGCGGTTCGTACTGGAGCAGGTGCCAGTCGAGGCTGCGGCTCTCCGACCACTCCTGCCACTGGCCGAACTCGGAGCCCATAAAGAGGAGCTTTTTCCCGGGGTGGCCGTACATAAAAGAGAGCAGGGTGCGCAGGTTGGCGAAGCGCTGCCAGAAATCACCCGGCATCTTGTCGAGAAGGGAGCGCTTGCCATGGACCACCTCATCATGGCTGAGCACGAGGATAAAATTTTCGTGAAAAGCATAGAGAAGGGCGAAGGTAATCATGTTGTGGTGATACCTGCGGTGGATGGGATCCTTGGAAAAGTAGGTGAGAAAATCGTTCATCCAGCCCATATTCCACTTCATATTAAAGCCAAGCCCACCGAGATAGGTGGGGCGGGAGACCCCCGGCCAGGCGGTGGACTCTTCAGCCACCGAGAGCACACCCGGATAGTAGGAAAAGATGATCTCGTTGAGCTTTTTGATAAAATCGATGGCCTCGAGGTTCTCGCGGCCGCCGAACTGGTTGGGGATCCACTCCCCCGCCTTGCGGGAGTAGTCGAGATAGAGCATCGAGGCGACCGCATCGACGCGTATGCCGTCGATATGATATTTATCGAACCAGAAGAGGGCATTGGCGATGAGAAAGTTGCGCACCTCGCTGCGTCCCCAGTTGAAGATCAGGGTGCCCCAGTCCATGTGCTCACCCTTGCGCGGGTCGGCGTGTTCGTAGAGGCGCGTGCCGTCGAAAAAAGCCAGTCCGTGGGCGTCGCGGGGGAAATGGGCCGGCACCCAGTCGACGATGATGCCGATCCCGTGCTGGTGGAGATAGTCGACCATGTACTGGAAATCAGCGGGAGGACCAAAGCGCGAAGTCGGGGCGTAATAGCCGCAGACCTGGTAGCCCCACGAGGCGTCGAGGGGATGTTCGGCGACGGGCAGCAGTTCGATATGGGTATAGCCCATCTCGGTGCAATAGTCGGCCAGCTGTTCGGCCAGTTCGCGATAGGTGAGGAAGCGGTACTCTTCCTCTTGTTTGCGACGCCAGGAGCCGAGGTGGACCTCATAGATGGAGACCGGCTTTTTCAGGATATCCTGCTGGCGGCGCTGATCGAGCCAATCCTGGTCCTGCCACTCGAACTGGTTCAGATCCGCGACCACCGAGGCCGTCTTGGGGCGCAGCTCGTGCTGGAATCCATAGGGATCGGCCTTGAGGTAGATATTGCCGTTCTGATCCTTGATTTCATATTTGTAGACCTCACCGATGCCGATGTCCGGGATAAAAAGCTCCCAGATGCCGGAGCTGCCGAGGACGCGCATCTGGTGTTTGCCGCCGTGCCACTGGTTGAAATTGCCGACGATGCTGACATTGCGGGCGTTGGGGGCCCAGACGGCGAAGTAGACTCCGTCCACGCCGTTAATGACAGTGGGATGCGCTCCCATCTTTTCATAAATCTTGTGGTGGTCCCCCATGCCGAAGAGGTAGAGGTCCATCTCCCCCATTTGCGGCAGAAAAAAGTAGGGATCGTGAACATAGCGTTCATGCCCGTTCTCGGCGATCACGTGCAGCTGATAGAGGCGCAGAGAGCTCCAATCCGGTAAAAAGACCTCGAAAAAATGGGGATTATGAATGTTCTGCATGGGATATTCGATCTTGGACTGGGGATCCCGCACAGATGCGGAGCGGGCATCCGGAAGCCAGGCCCGGACGACCCAGATCTGCTTGCCCTCGCGTTCGGCCTGGTGGGGGCCGAGGATGGTAAACGGATCATGGTGCAAATTGCGGGCGATGCGTTCGACCTCCGCCGCGCTTACGCTGCTCAACTGCTCCTTATCATTCATAGAGATTTTAGCCTCATGGTTAAATGTCGTTCGCCGCGATCCCGGCGGGTGATTGCAGAAGGCGTCGCCGGCCGCCCTCTATCAGTTGCGAAAAAAGACCGCTCCCAGGGTGATGACATAATCGACCCCGGTCTGCCGGGTGGTCACCTCCTTGATGGTGGTCTCGACCTTGCGGATGTTCTGGAGCTTGAAGCCGAAATCCAGATGAGCGCCGATGCCGAGATCGATGAGCAGGCCGGAGGAGAGGCTCCATCCCAGCTTGCTCTGACCGTTGCTGTTCTCGGTGTAGGGATAGCTGTAATAAGAGTAATAATCTTCGTAAGTGGTTACAGTATGGTAATAATAAAAGCCGCCCATGGCGGCGGCGTAGGGCGTGATCCTGCCGATCTGGTGGGAGAGCTGCGGCCCCAGCGCAAGCTGGAAGGATTCATTGCGCCGCGTGACCAGCCAATATCCGTAAGAGCTCATTTCGCTGTTGCGGCGTTCGCCATAGGAGAGGTAGGCCAGATCACCGCGGAGGGAGAACCAGGGGTTTAAGCGGTAAAAGACCTTGGTGCCGATGCCTTCGCCGTCGCGGGAGAGGTTATCGAAGCCTTGCTGGGGAAGCGAAACCACGAGGTGGACGCCCAGACCCCAGTTTTCCTCCTGAGCATGGAGGGGAAAGGTGGCAGAGACCAGAATTATTCCGATCAGAATCACTTTTAAACGCATGGTTCGCTCCTGTTTCCGGCGCCGTTTTCCGCCTCTTGTGGTGGCTCTTTCACCATTGCAAAGTTCAGGTTTCAGCCAATTTACAAAATCGGCTCTAGTTATCCAAGCAATTTTACAGGCCGACGGGCCGCTTGATTTTAATAATCAGAATGGTTACATTTAAACATGCGGTCGGCACCGTGCCCGGTCAATATGCTGCGACGGGGTCCCTTGCTCCCCACAACAGGCACCTTCACCCTCATTTCAGGATGAAAAATGACACCTGCACGCGTGATTCTCAAGCCCGGCAAGGAGCATATCATCAAACGCGGCCATCCCTGGCTGTTTTCGGGCGCCATCGCCCGCATCGAGGGCAAGCCGGCGAACGGGGGCGTCCTGCCGGTCTGCCGGGCGGACGGCCGGGTGGTGGCGCAGGCCGCCTACAATCATCTCAGCGATATCGCCCTGCGCATCCTCACACTCGATCCCGGCGTGCGAATCGATGGCGCTTTCTGGCGTGCGCGCATCCGCAGCGCAGCCGCCCTCCGCACCGCGCTGGTGCCGGAATCGACCACTGCCATGCGGCTGGTTAATGCCGAGGGGGATGGACTGCCCGGCCTGATCGTCGACCGCTATGGAGATCATCTGGTCATCTCCATCTCCACCCTGCTTATGGACCGGCAAAGGGAGGAGTTGTGCGAGATCCTGGCAACGGAGCTGGTGCCGGCGGGCATCTACGAGCGCAGTGAGGGCCGGGCCCGCCAGCGCGAAGGTCTTGACACCCGCTCGGGCATGCTCTGGGGCGATCCCCCGCCCGCTCGGCTGGAGGTCCTGGAGAACAATCTGCGCTTTCAGGTCGATCTGATCGAAGGGCAAAAGACGGGCTTTTTTCTCGACCAGCGCGACAGCCGTGAGCTGATTGAGAAGCTGAGCCGGGGTGCGCGGGTGCTCAACTGCTTCGCCTACAGCGGGGGATTTTCCCTGTACGCCGCCCGCGGGGGAGCCCGGTCGGTGACTTCGGTGGAACTCTCGGCGCATGCCTGCGGGCTCTGCCGCGCCAATCTGCTCCTCAACGGATACGATCCCGCCCTCCATCCGGTCGTCACCGCCGACGTTTTCGATTACCTGCCCACCCTGGAGGAGCGTTTCGACCTGATCATCCTCGATCCCCCCGCCTTTGCCAAATCGCAAAAGGATGTGGCCCGCGCCAGCCGAGGCTACAAAGAGATCAACCTGCAGGGAATCCGCCATCTGGAGCGTGGCGGGCTGCTGGCGACCTTTTCCTGCTCCAATCACATCGATCATGATTTGTTCAAAAAGATCGTCCTCGCCGCGGCAGCTGATGCGGGCGTCGTCGTTCAGCTCCTGCGCGAGCTGGAACCGGGCGTGGACCATCCGGTACTCCTCGCTCATGAGGAGGGACGCTACCTCAAGGGTCTGCTGCTCCGTGTCATGTAGGCCCGGCGCCTGCCTCCCTGTTCTTCCGGACTCATCACCGCAAAGGAAAATAGATGACTCCCCTTGCCTGGTCCACCCTGGTGATCGGCCTGATCCTGGGATTTCTGCTCTCGCTGCTCATCAGGGGCTTTCGCTACCGGAGCGCCCGGGAGCTGGCGGAAGAGATCTATCGCGCCAATGAAGTTCAGAACGCCCAGCGCTTCCAGGGGATGTACGATCAGATGAAGAGCGCTTTCGGGAGCCTCTCCCTGGAGGCCCTGTCACGCTCGACCAACGAGTTCATCAAGCTCGCCCAGGCGCGGCTTTCCAGCGAGCGGGAATATACCAGCCAGACCCTGGAGGAGAAGAAGCAGCTCATTGATCATCAGCTCGAGCGCATGAACGGGGAGCTTGAACAACTCGGAGAGCTCATGCAAAGCCTCGAGCGCGACCGGGCGGAAAAATTCGGCGAGCTGGCCCAGCAGCTCCAGGCCTCGGGGGCCCAGACTGCGGCCCTGCTCCAGGCCACCTCCACCCTGCGCGAAGCCCTGGTCAACAGCAAGACGCGCGGCCAGTGGGGCGAGCGCATGGCTGAGGATGTGCTGCGCATGGCCGGCTTTATCGAAAACGTCAACTACATCAAGCAAAAAACCGTCAGCTCCGGACGAAGCCGCCCCGATTTTACCTTTTTCCTCCCTCGCAATCTCCAGCTGCACATGGATGTCAAATTCCCCCTCGATAATTATATCAAATATCTCGATGCCGCCACCGAGATTGAAAAGGAACGCTTCAGACTCGACTTTCTCAGGGATGTCAAGCTGCGCATCCGGGAGATCACCACTCGCGATTATATCAGCAGCGACGACAATACGGTCGATTATGTTCTGTTGTTTATCCCCAATGAGCAGATTTACGCCTTTGTGCAGGAGAACGACCACACCCTCTTCGATGACAGCCTCCGCCAGCACGTCATCGTCTGCTCGCCGATGACCCTCTTCGCCGTGCTGGCCGTTGTGCGCCAGTCCATCGATAACTTTGCCCTCGAACGCACCTCACTGGAGATCATGCGCTTGCTCGGCTCTTTCCGCAAGCAGTGGGATGAATTCATCAAAAAGATGGAAAGTCTGGGCAAGAGCCTCTCCGCCGCCCAGAACGACTATGAAGCCCTGGTGACGACGCGGCGGCGCATGCTCGAAATGCCGCTGCAGAAAATCGAACTCCTGCGCGGGAGTAAGGAAACGCCCCCGGCCGGCGCGATTGGAGATGCGGCGAAAAACGGGGGCGTAGAAGAGGATCAGGAGGGGCAATCAGGCGCGGCATCTACCGCGTCAGAAACCTGAAGACAGTCCGGGATGTCCAGATTTCACCCGGGTTGATCACGGTCGTCGGAAAATCGGGATGGTTGGGTGAATCGGGAAAGTGCTGGGTTTCAAGACAAAAGCCGGTGCGGTAACCGTACACCTTGCCCTCCTTGCCGGTCAGGGTGCCGTCGAGAAAATTACCTGTATACAGCTGCATGCCGGGTTCGGTGGTCCAGACCTCGAGAAGCCTGCCGGTGCGGGATTCAAAGGCCGCAGCCGCCTTCCTCAGCTCACCCATCTTTCCATTGAGCACATAGTTATGGTCATATCCGCCGGCGCGGATGAGCTGTTCATCCCGCACGCCGATACGTGCGCCGATGGTTTGATGAGAACGGAAATCGAAGGGGGTATTTTCGACCGGGGCCAGTTCGCCGGTCGGGATCAGCCCCTCATCGATCGGGGTGTAGCGGTCGGCATCGATGAAGAGCTCATGATCGAGGATATCCCCCTCCCCTGCCAGATTAAAATAGGAATGGTTGGTCAGATTGATGACGCTCTTTTTATCGGTGGAAGCGCTGTAATCGATCACCAGCCTGTCGTCATCGGTGAGGGTATAGCTCACCTTGACGGAGAGATTGCCAGGGTAGCCCTCCTCCATATCCCGGCTCAGGTAGGTGAGAGTGAGGCTGGCCACATCTGCTTGCACATTCTCGGCCTGCCAGAGCACCTTGTCAAATCCCCTGATGCCGCCGTGGAGATGGTTGGGTCCATTATTGCAGGCCAGGGTGCAGCTTTTGCCATCGAGAGTGAAGCGCCCGCCGGCAATGCGGTTGCCATATCGTCCGATGATGGCGCCGAAAAAGGGCACCTTGTCGGTATAGTCCGCAAGTGCATCGAAACCGAGGACGACATCGCCCATGCGGCCCTCGCGATCGGGTACGATGATGGAGGTGATGATTCCGCCGAAGGGGGTGATTTTAACCATGGTCCCCCTGGCGTTGGCCAGGGTGTAGAGCATCACCTCCTCGCCGGAGGGGTTCCTGCCGAATGGCGCACAGCTGCATCCCATTGTTTCACCTCGCTTTAAAGTCAAAAACCACTTCTGTCAGATAGTAAATTCCCATCAGACCGTTCAACTGCCCGGCTGGCGCAGCACCAGCGCCCAGTCCAGTCCGGCTTCGCCCGGAGGGGGGCCGACCTGCACTCTGCCGCCCCCCCGGATGTCAGTGGATTCGCCTACATATTCCCCGGTGCGCGGGTCGAACCACTGCAGTTCCAGGAGACGGTCCGCTTCCTTCAGATCGAGCTGGACCATGCCACCTTTCGGCAGATAGAGAGCGTAGACCTCACCCGGTTTGCAGAGGCACCAGGCATTCCTGGAGACGACCAGATCATCCCGGCTCTCCATCTCCGCGACGGGCAGGCGCCGGAAAAAGGCGAGAGCGCTGCTGCCCAGGCTCCAGAGATACTCGTCCTGGCGCCAATCGCGCATGGTGAGATCACTGCGGCCGTCGGCTGTGATGCGGGCCAGTTCAACCCCCGCTCCGCCGGCCATAAGACCGCCCCAGAGGGCGTTCATGCGCAGTTCCTCGATCTCCATCGCAGCGGCCGGGCCGGCTGTGGAGACAGAGCGGGTGAACGGCGCCAGCGCGGTCACTGTCCAGATCAGGCCACGTTTTTCCACCAGGCCATGATAATGAAGCAAATGTTCATGGGTGTTCCGGACGGGAAGACGCAGCAGTGCCGCTGTGTACTTGGAGCCGGTTGTCAGCAGCTCGCTGAATTCGCCGCTGTTCTGGAAAAGAAGGGGATGGAGATAGGGATCGTGTTCGTAAAAGTACTGGGCCATATCCAGCCGCTGGTCCGGGGTCTGCGGACTGGCAGGTGAGGTGGTAGAGAGGGCCGAGCCGCCGCCGCTCTCGCCCAGGTCCCAGATCAATGCAGGATAATGGCTGAAACGGGCGATGAGCATGCGGTAGTAAAGCTGCCGCTCCCGGTCGAGGCTGCCGCCGTCGAGGAGGGATTGATTGACCCCCTCCTGGGTGCGGAGCTGGACGAGCACCCCCATACGGTTGGCATGTTCGAGCACGATTTCCCACTGATCGAGCCGGGAGACATCATAACGCAGCCTCTCATTGTAGCGGGTGAAAGGAAAGACGTTCTGGTCCCTTCCTTCGATGTTCATGGTCAGAAGGGAGATGCCGTTGATGCCCTGACGGGCGAGGTAGTTGATGGCGCCGATAACCCCCTTGCCCTTTTCATCCTGCCAGACCGGGTCACCCGGATGCCAGTCCTGGACATGGGCCTCCCAGCCGCGGACGAGGTCGTCGTTGCGGTCGTCGCTGGTGAAATCACCGTCGAAATCGGCGGTGGCGAACAGGTTATCCGCCGAGACGCCGATTTTGATGAAATAATCGCCGCTCTCGGCGAAGCGCCAGTAGCGGCGGCTGTAGTACTCCAGCCTTCCCCGGCCGCGGAAATCGCGGCCGCTCTTGTCGGTGGGGCCGACGACCAGTTTGCCCTGCATGGCGTCAAAATATCCCGCCTTGGGGATAGACTCCGGCTCATAGCTCAGGGCGGCATCCTCGCCCTTGCGGAAGGTGGCGTACCAGCTCCACTCCCCCTCCTCGTCGGGAGAGAAATGGACCCGCCACTTGTTGCCCTCCGCTGCCGAGGTATTGGCTGCATTACCATCCGCGGCAAAATAGCCGGGGACGGTGAAGGCGTGCTGGCCCTTGCGGAAGGTGACGTCGAACCGGTAATCGAGGAAGGGATTGGCGCCCCCCTCCTCGTTGGCATGGGGCCCGGTGAAGGTCAGGGTGATGGTATGCCATTTTTTCAGCTCGCCGGTGATGACCGGGGGTTTGCCGCTCTGGCAGGCGACAAGAAGGAGTGTCATGAGGGCGGCGAGCAGTGTCAGACATCTTTGCATGTGTCACCTGTGTTAAATGGTCATGGTTCAGAGCCGCGGCCGGGAATTGCGGCCGGCGGGAGTTTAGAACCCGGCGTTGAAGAGGGGCAGCACCCGCAGATACCGCGGATTCTCCTTGACGATATTGATGATGCCGAGCTGCAGGCCCCTGAGGCGCCAGGTGAAATTGACCAGACCGATGGAGAGGCCGGTCTGTGTGCCCTTGAAGTAGTTGAAAGAACTGGCACTGAAGAGACTCATGCGGCCTTCTTCGGTGACGCGTACAGTGCCCAGGGCGAGCTGCACCCCTTTGAGTTCCTTGCCGCCGACGGCGAGGCCGGCGATGGTGAGGCCACGCAGGGTTGGGCTGCCGGCGGCGATGCCCGCCACGGTGACGCCGCAGATCTCACTTCCGGCGCCGACAGCGAGGCCGCCTATGGTAATGCCCCGGATGCTCCCTCCGGTGCCGACGCCGAATCCCGCCACGGAGATGCCGGTGATATCCCCGCCAGCCCCGACGCCGAATCCCGCCAGCGAGAGCCCGGTGAGTTTTCCTCCGGCTCCGATGCCGAAGCCTGCCGCCTGGATGCCGGCGACGTCATCGCCGGCGCCGGCGCCGAAACCGGCCACAGTGATGCCGCGCAAATCCCCGCCTGCGCCAAAGCCAAGACCCGCAAAGCTGAATCCGGTGACATCGCCGCCCGAGCCGCCGCCCAGTCCGGCTAAAGTGATGCCGTACAGGCCATCGCCGGCGCCGACGCCCAGCCCGCCGATCTGCACACCGGCGAGCCTGCCACCTGCGCCGATGCCCAGCCCACCGAAGGTGATGCCTTTGACATCATCACCGGCGCCGACCCCGAGCAGGGCCAGGGAGAGACCGGAGAGTTTGTGATCGGCGGCAATGCCGAGCAAGCCGAGCTGGATCCCGGAGAGCCGCCCGCCGCCGGGCAGCATGCCGAGGGAAAGTCCACTGATGCGGGCCTCCTGGTTGGTCTTGCAGGGCTGCCAGAGGGTAATGTTGACGCCGTTGACATGGTCGACGCCGCAATCGCGATAATTCAGGCGCAGGCCGGTGAAGGTCCTCGAGTTGCCGATGCTGATGCCCCATTTGCTCGAGGGGAGATCAAGGCTCCGGTCTCCGGCCAGGCCTGCCGTCGAAATCAACACAAGCGCACAGGCCATAAAAGTCAGGGCACGAAAAGTGGTCTTACGAGCAGACATGACCATATCCTCCAGGTATAATACACACTCCGGGGCACGCCAGCGGCTCCCCGGCAGGGATTATACCTCATCTACGGAAAATCAGACCACAGGTTCCCATCCTTTTTCGTATTTTCGCCGCCACATCGAACGCGCCCTGCCTTCCGTGCGGATATGGCCGTTTTGGGGATCGAGCTCGAGGGTCTTCTTGACATACCAGGCGATATTGGCGATCTGCAGCATGGCGACGCTCGGGTTGCAGAGGGAGATGGCCGAATTCAGGGGGGTACCCAGGCGGATGCCGTCGATAAAGTTGACAAAGTGGCCGTTGGTCATTGCGTCCCGGCTCTGGAGATCCAGGGTGGTGTTTTCAGAGTGGATTTTGAACTCGGCCATCTTTTTGTCATTGAGATCATAGAGCTCGTAGCCGTCGCGGTCGAGGAGTACCGTCCCGGCCGTGCCATGGATGGTGACGCCGCGGCCGCGGCCATAGGGCTGCTTGCCCTGGCAGCTCAGGCACTCCCAGGTGATCAGCTTGTCCTTGTATTCAAAGTTGGCCACCAGGGTATCGTAAAACTCCCAGTCATCCCGATAGTGATAACGTCCCCCTGCGGCCGAGATGCGTTCCGGATAGCCGAGCTGGAGGGCCCAGCGGCAGAGATCGACCTCATGGGTGCCGTTGTTGAGGGTTTCCCCGGTGCCCCAATTCCAGAACCAGTGCCAGTTGTAGGGATGGATATTGTCCTTGAAGGGCCGGCGCGGGGCAGGCCCCTGCCAAAGCTCCCAATCCAGCCATTCGGGCACCGGCACCTCCCTGCCCTTGCCAATCGACTGCCGGGTGTTGGTATACCAGGCCTTGCCGAAGTAGGGGGTTCCGATCAGGCCGTCATGGATCTTCTGGATGATCTCGCGGCTGTGCGGGCTGGAGCGCTGCTGGTTGCCCAACTGCACCAGTTTCCCGTACCTCTGCTGGACCTGCACCAAAAGCTCACCCTCATGGGGATTATGGCTGCCGGGTTTTTCCACATAGACATGTTTGCCCGCCTTGAGGGCCAGGATGGCCATCGGCGCCTGCCAATGCTCCGGAGTAGCGATGGTGACGGCATCGACTGACTTGTCATCCAGGATAGTGCGGAAATCCCTGACCCCGACCGTGCTTCTGCCGGTGGACTGCTCCACGACCAGGACGAATTTCTCAAGCTCGTGGCGGTCGACGTCACAGACATGGCTGATGTGTGTGTTCGGAGCGAAGCGAATGCCGTCCAGATGGGCATAACCACGGCTGTGCAGCCCGATGATGGCGAAATTAATGCGTTCATTGGCTCCGGCGATGCGGCTGTAGCTCCGGGCGGACATCCCCATGGTGGCGCCGGCGGTGCCAAGAGCGGCCAGCCTGAGAAAATTTCTGCGGGTCTGTTCCATAACATCTCTTTCGCTGATGAATTGACTCCCGGGCTGGCAAGTCGTTTAATCCCTGGCCTGAGCAGGCCGGGCAACGGACCCCGGCTGCAGCCTGATGGGCACTGTCAGTTGTCGAAATATTTCCGTTTTAAATCCAGGGCAGGTCCATAGCCCGGATACTCCCCAAGAATGTCCGCGAGCACCTCCCCGGCATACTCCATCCTCTTCACGGCGATAAAAAAGAGGGCAAGATCATATTTGGCTGCTGTACGCTGTTCCGGACTGAGTTCCGGGGAGATGATGGCATGCTGGATGTTCTGGATCGCCGCGGCCAGCTTTTTCTGCCGTGACTGGACCAGCGCCAGCCTGTAATAAATCATCCCCTTCTTCTCCGTCAGCTGCAGGGCTGCCTGCAAGGCTTGTTCGGCCTCCCCCCACTCCGCATCGGCCTCATAACTTTGCGCCATCTTGATGAGGGGTTGGGGCTGTTCCGGGTAGCAGGCGAGCACTGCCTGATACTCACCTCGTGCCTTTTCATGCTCCCCGCGGCGGGAAAGGGTATCGGCCATGGCATAATGCGCCTGCACCCAGTTGTGGTGATTGAAGAGATAATCGAGGGCGACACCGGCGGCTGCGGTTTCACCGTGGGGTTTGTAGAGGGACCAATCGACCTTGCGGTCGGCGAAAGGCCAGCGGTGCTTGAGCTTGTAAACACGAAGCAGGCCGATGTCCCAGTCAAGATCGGTCACGGCGACGGGATTTTCCGGGATTCCGTCCCCAGCCGGCCGGGTCTGGACGAGGCCGCTCTTGCCGATCTCGCGGGCGAAACCCCGCGCCATAAGCAGGTATCCTCCCGGATTGGGATGGAGATGGTCGCAAATCAGCTCCGCGCCGGGGATCCCGCCGGGCGAGGCCAGGGCAAAGAGCTGCCGGATATCGGCGAGCCCGGCGCCGTCCGCCCTGGCGACTGCGGTGAGAATGTGGTTGAAATCCTCGCTGGCGCGAAAGCGAACGGGATCCCGATCCTTTGCCTCGGTCAGGCTCTCCAGAGCTGCGAGGGAATCGCCGAGGGCGAGCTGGATCCTGCCGGCGCGGTACCAGTGACTGGCGTTGAGGGAATCCAGGGCGATGAGTTCGCGGGCCACCACCAGGGCTTGAGTGAACTCTTCCTGCTCAAGGAGCTCGTCGCAGCGTGCGGCCAGCTCTCCGATTTTGTGGCTGAGGGCGGGATCGCTTTCACCGCGGCTGATGCTGCCCAGGGGCGGCTGGTCCTTGAGATTGGAGACCAGGGTGCCGGCGATGACGGGCACCCCCGCACGGCGGCATTTGCGCAGGATGAGTTCGAGATTGCGACGATAGTTTTCCAGGGTCGATTTGTATTGGGCCGAGCAGAAGGCAATGTTCCCTCCGGCGGCAATTTGCTCCATCAGGGTGCTGTTTTCCGGATCCTGCTGCCCGGCTGGCGTGGCGGCGATCACAGCCGCGCGTACCATTTGCACCAGCCTCAGCCGCTGCAGCCCCAGATAGAAGCGGATGAGGGCGCCGCTGCGGCCGGCTGTGACGGCCGAGGCGCTGCCATAGGCGCCATAGAACTCATTATGGCCCATGTAGAGCAGGATGAGGTCGGGCTTTTGCTCGAGCACCTCAGGGATGAAATCGAGCACCGTGAAACTGTTGACCGCCGAAAGACCGAGATTGATGACCTCGAAGCGGCGCCGGGGATACTGGCTGGCGAGCAGGTTCTTGAGCCGGGCGGGAAAAGGGACCTGGAACTCGAAGGGAAAACCGGCGGTGGTGGAGCCGCCCAGACAGAAGATACGGAAGGTGTTCTCCGTCCGGGTGCGGGAAAAAGTCTCGGGATAAAGGTTGGGCACCACCACCTTTTTGGGATTGAAATAGCGTCTGGCTACATCGGGATTGAGCTGAATGACCTCCCTCCCCTCCTGCACGGCCTCGACAAAGAGGGGCTCGCGCGGAAAGAGGTTGAAGAGGCGCAGAGAGAGCTCGAGCAGCACGAGCAGCAGCAGGGGAGTAAGCAGGAGGACCACTCCAAATCCGGCTCTTTTAGCGGCGTTCACACTCTGCCTTTACATACGATGATCAGGGCCTGATGCGCGGCATGGATCCCGTGCCGCAGCAGATGGTATGACAGCCCAATATAACAATTCGCCGCGAGTCAATCAAC
>ENA-UOWO01000523-UOWO01000523.1-activated-sludge-metagenome-genome-assembly--contig:-NODE-523-length-55607-cov-11.447023_pt1 | contig 55607 bp, 46 predicted proteins | sample MGYA00238148_ERZ761564 | MGnify/ENA primary metagenome ERZ761564 (study PRJEB28885, sample SAMN05720194) | activated sludge metagenome | isolation source: Anaerobic digester | place: USA...
TGCAAATTTACTATTTTTACGGCCATAACCGGAGTTATGTTCAGGGAACCGCCATTCAGGGATTTCTCGCCGTTTCTGAAGATTCTGGCACTCATTGCCGTCATGATCGTGGCATTTCTGATGGTGCTTGCCTTGGGCGTCGCCATTTCCATCCCGTTTTTCGGTAAAGGAATTCTAACGGAGATCGCTACAATTACCGATTACCAGGATGATCGCATCCTGGCGGCCCTGAAATATTTTCAGATTGTCAACCAGGTCGGGCTGTTCATTCTTCCGGCCATTTTGTTTGTCATCCTCACCGATGACCATGCCGGCCGTTATCTGAATCTGGATATGAGCATCAAGCGATTCAGCACCCTGTTCGGTTGCATCGTCCTGGTCATCTCACTTCCGTTTATCAATTGGATGGTAATGATCAACAACAACATTGCCCTGCCGGAGTTCCTCAGCGGCGTTGAAGAGTGGATGCGCCGTTCGGAAGAGAATGCCCGGCTGTTGACGGAGGCATTTCTGTCAGCAGATACGTGGAAAGGTTTTCTGATAAACCTGGTGATGATTGGCGGGTTGGCAGCGGTCGGTGAAGAGCTGATCTTTCGGGGAATCCTGGTCAGGCTGTTCAGGGAGTGGACGAAAAATGTCCATTTGGCGGTGATCATACCCGCCCTGCTCTTTAGCGCCTTGCACATGCAGTTTTACGGGTTCTTCGGCAGGCTGGCGCTGGGGATCATGCTGGGTTACCTGTTTGTCTGGTCGGGTTCGCTGTGGGTCCCGGTGCTGGTTCATTTTTTCAATAATGCCATGGCGGTGATCCTGTCATTTGCCGATAAAAAGGGGCTGATCAGTGTTGACCTCGAGCAGTTCGGCGCTTCTCAAAATGTATGGGTGATCATCGGCAGCGTGGCACTGTCCCTCTTTTCGCTGGGGCTGATCTACCTGCATGAGAAAGGTTATTTCAAAAAAAAGAGGCTGCTCTGATGACCAGGCAGCCTCTAAAATATCTGTTAAAATTTTTATTTCGCTTTAGTGGCCTTCCGGCTTGAGTAATTGATTTTAAATGCGCCGGCTTTTCTAAGTTCCTGCTTAATATCGGTAACAATACCCATGCGTGTGTCGCGGTCGGCTTTGATGGAAGTGGTAATGAATTTACGATCGGCTTCATCACGGGCATCGCGCTCAACGGCAACAAAGTTCTGGATATCGGCAACTGTGGCAAACTGGTCGTTAAGCTGAATACGGGTTTCGGTACCGTACATATTTTTAAGCGGCTGACCGACATAAATAAAGCTAACCAGGCTCTTTTTCTCGAGTTTCTGCACTTCTGTAGCTTCGGGAAGGCGGACTTTCACGATAAGGGTTGTCTCCCGCATAGTAGTGGATACCATAAAGAAACAGAGTAAAATGAAAATGACATCAGGTAATGAGGCGGTGCTGATTTTCGGCACGCCCCCTTCTTTTTTCTGTTTAAAACGTCCCATAACCGATTCAATTATTTGTTTATTCCGACATCTTCCGGTTCAGCTTCTGAAATGGCAATCGGTATGACTGCCTGAACAGCTTCCTGTTTGGCCGGGTCTTTCAAATCGCCAAATTTCACGCCGAATTTTTCAACGGAAAGCTCATCGCGCATCTCCTGGAACGCCCTGGTCAGTTCATTTTGAACCTTGATATACATTTCGTAGGAGGTACCTCTGTCATTTTTAAGAGAAACAACCCCTTTTGAAACGTAGACTTCGCCGATTTGGTCGATCTGTTCCAGTTTCTTTTCCGGCAGGTTAATGTCGTTGGTGGGGTTCAGGAAGAAATTCTTGGTTTCATCTTTCAGAGTGGCCAGGTTTCCCTCTTTCCCTTCAACGAGCAGCATATTGGCGCTGTTGACCAGAACCTCGAAGATATTCCGCTGGTTGAAGTCGACTTTCGTATCGTCTTCTACCGGTGGGGGTAATTTTCGGGTGATCCCCGTGTCAACATCCATGGTAACTGTAACCAGGAAAAAAATCAGCAGGAGGAAAGCGATATCGGCCATCGAGCCCGCGTTAATCTCCGGTATACCTCTTTGCTTTCTCATGACCCGTGTTATTACTTATTAAAAAATCTTGAAAATGACGTATACAGGAAAACGCCAATGGCTATGATCGCAATGAAATAAGTCATATAAAGGCCGGTACTGACCAGTTTGACTCCGGTGGCGGTTACTTTGTATCTTTCAAGTTCAGCGGGTGAATAGGTGTTTTTTGACATTGCCCATGAAATGATTCCGATGAGGATCATCCCACCGACAATGATCAGGACTTTCCGTGAACCTTTCGGGTTCTTGAAAATCTGTAAAAACGCTAATGACAGAGTAGCCACTCCAGCGACAACGGCTAAAATATATCCCCAGTACATCAACAGATCGAGACTGCCCGGGCTGATATAATATATTATGCCGAAGATGGCTGATATTGCCATTAATCCATAAAGTAGCCACTGAATATATTTAAAACTTTTTTCAGTCATGGCTTTAATTATTTCTTGTGTTTGGAAAGAATATCTATGAAAGTAATGGAACTGTCTTCCATCTCATTGACAATGGAGTCTATCTTTGAAACCAGGTAGTTGTAGAACAATTGCAGGATGATGGCTACGATAAGACCGAACAGAGTGGTCAGAAGAGCGACTTTGATACCGCCTGCAACCAGGGTCGGGCTGATATCGCCCGCTGCTTCGATCGCGTCGAATGCCTGAACCATCCCGATAACCGTTCCGAGGAATCCGAGCATAGGTGCAATGGCGATGAACAGTGCGATCCATGATAAACCGCTTTCCATTCTCCCCATCAGCACACTTCCATAAGAAACGATCGATTTTTCAACCATATCCAGACCTTCATTATAGCGGGTAAAACCCTGGTAGAAAATGCTGGCGACCGGCCCACGGGTATTGGCGCAAACCTCTTTTGCCGATTCTATGCCACTCGACTCCAGGGCCGATTCGATTTTGTTCAGCAAAGTCTTCGTATTGGTAGCCGATAAATTGAGATATAAGGTCCTTTCAATGGAAATGGCTAAACCAAAGATCAGGCACAAAAGAATGGTGGCCATGAAGCCAGCGCCCCCCTGGATGAAATAGTCTTTTAAAACCTGATGGAATCCCCTGGATTCTGTCACCTGGGTTGTCTGTACAGATTGATCGTCACTTTGTCCATAAGCATACGCCTGATTGAATACCCCCGTCGTAAGAAGGGCAGCCAGAGCTAAAAATGTGATTAAGCGTTTCATAGTTTAAGTTATTGTTAATTAATCTTGTTTTGGTTTCATAAATAATGCGGAGAGAATGGGATTCGAACCCATGAACCGCTTTTGACGGTTACACACTTTCCAGGCGTGCGCCTTCGACCGCTCGGCCATCTCTCCATATTTCAAAATTGGTCTAACTCTCCAAAATCGTGCGCTAAAGTAATAAAAAAACAATTCAAAAAGGTCTGAATATAAATATTTATAAGCAATCTAATCTGCGTTTAATGTTTCATTTTCAGGGTTTTCATGATCAAACCCGTCCAATTGTCATTTCCCCCCTTAAAGATAATTGCAATAATTTTTCCGTTTCACCCTTTTCCAGGCCAAGCGCCAGCAGGTACATAAGCTTGGTCACAGCCGATTCTGTTGTGATATCGTATCCGCTCAACACTCCTATCTGTCCTAACTCCCGGCTGGTCTGATATTTGCCTATCTCAACCGAACCGGCCTTGCACTGGGTGACATTTAATATGATCATACCTTTTCTAATGGCTTCCGACAGCATTCCGATAAACCACTCTTCGGTCATGGCATTGCCTGAGCCATAGGTTTCCAGCACCACGGCCCGAAGATCCGGTACGGATAACTGGGCCCGGACCGATTCCGGCGATATACCGGGGAATAATTTCAGGATGGTGATATGATTGTCAAGTAAAGTATGGGCCTTCAGCGTCCTGAAATTGGGTTTCAGGATTGCATTCCGGTTGTACCGGATATGAACGCCGACCTCGGCCAGCGCCGGGTAATTCCCTGACCGGAACGCCTCGAAATGTTCGGCGTTGTACTTGAAAGTCCGGTTGCCGCGCATCAGCATGTTCTCAAAATAAATGGCTACTTCAGGCACAACCGGGGTCTCATCTTCCTGGGCCGCTGCAATCTCTATGGCTGTAACCAGGTTTTCCCTGCCGTCGCTGCGGATCACCCCCAAGGGCAGCTGCGATCCGGTCAGGATGACAGGCTTGTTCAGGTTCTCCAGCATAAAACTCAGCGCCGACGCTGTATATGCCATCGTATCAGATCCGTGGAGTACAACAAATCCGTCGTACTTATCGTAGTGGCCGGCAATAACTTCCACCAGGTCGATCCAGTGCCCGGGATTGATATTCGATGAATCGAGCAGCGGATCGAAAGAATAAAAGTCGATCACATAATCCATCCTGCCGATCATGGGTATGTGCTCATACAGTTCCGTTCCGCTGACCGGGTGAAGACTGCCCGTTTCCCGGTCGCGGACCATGCCGATCGTCCCGCCGGTGTATATGATGAGGATGCTGGGTTTGGAATAAGACACAGGGAGGAAAATTTAATGTTTAATTCTTAATTTTAAATTTTATTTGTTAGTGGTTGAATATCAATTAATAATAAATGATGTTGTTATAACTTAAATAATTTCTTTGCGTTGTTGGTGGTGATCCGGGCGAGTTCATCCGTCTCTATATGCTTTACTTCGGCCAGTTTACCGGCTATTTCGGGGATATAGGCGCTTTCGTTCCGTTTGCCCCGGTATGGGACGGGGGCAAGGAAAGGAGCATCCGTTTCGAGCAAAAGATATTCGGCCGGAATTTCTCTTAAGACTTCCGGCAGATTCGAATTTTTATACGTCAGCACCCCGCCAATGCCCAGGTAAAATCCCATAGAAATGATTCTTTCAGCTTGCTCGCGGTTGCCGGTAAAACAATGAAACACCCCCCTCAGGCCGGGTTCGTAAACTTCATCCATCAGCCGGAAAATTTCGCTGAACGATTCGCGGGAATGGATGACCAGCGGCAAATTATGATCCTTTGCCATTCGGGCCTGTATCCTGAAAGCTTCCTGCTGCTCCCTCAGGAAGGTTTTATCCCAGTAAAGATCGATCCCCATCTCACCGACGGCACAGAATTTTCCTTTTTGTAGCCAGGATTCGACCACATTCAGTTGTTCCCGGTAATCGGCTCTGACCGAGGTGGGATGGAGCCCCATCATCGGGAAACAGTGCCCCGGAAATGCATTCGCCAGGCCCATCATCGGTTCAATACTGTCCTTGTCGATATTGGGAAGCAGAATATAATTCACTCCCGCGGCAATGGCCTGTCTGACGGCATCGTGACGGTCGGCGTCAAACTGTTCCAGGTAGAGGTGCGCATGGGTATCGGTGAGGATCATGTGGCAAAATTAGCTGAAATTGCTGCTGAAGTCTTACTTTTGTAAAAAATCGGCCTTGAAAAAGATCCTCTTCATCCGCTTCAGCTCGATCGGCGATATTGTGCTGACCACGCCCGTGATCCGTTGTGTTAAACAACAAGTTCAGGGCGCCGAAGTCCATGTCGCCGTAAAGAAGGCGTTCCTCCCGGTCGTATCGGCCAATCCGTATATCGATAAAATCCATGTGCTGGGTGACGATCTGAAGGCTTTGACCGGTTTACTAAGAAAGGAGCGCTTTGATTTCATCGCCGACCTGCATTGCAATATCCGGTCGTTTTATATTCGTCTCTCACTGCATCGTCCATCGGCCGGGTTTCCCAAACTGAATTTCCGTAAATGGTTGCTGACCCGTTTCCATATCAACCGCATGCCCGGGATTCACATTGTCGACCGGTATTTCAGGGCCGTGGAGCCACTGGGCGTTAAAAACGACGGGAAAGGGCTGGATTATTTCATTCCCGATGACGAGGAAATCGGGATGGCGTCCCTGCCGGCAGAGTTCCGGAAAGGCTACACAGCATTTGTCATCGGCGCCAAACATGCCACCAAGAAACTGCCTGAGCACAAGATCATTTCCATTTGCCGGAAAATGAACAGCCCGGTAATCCTTCTGGGCGGGCCGGAAGATGCCCCTGCGGGCGACAGGATTGCAGCCGCCTGCGGGCCACGCGTCATGTCGATGTGCGGAAAAGCAACCCTTAACGGGAGCGCGTCACTGGTAAAACAGGCCGATGCCGTCATCACCCACGATACAGGCCTGATGCATATTGCCGCCGCTTTCCGCAGGCGGATCGTCTCGGTATGGGGAAATACGGTGCCGGAACTGGGGATGTACCCGTATTTGCCCGGTGATGAAGAGAGATCATTGATCGTTGAGGTGAAAGGCCTTCGCTGCCGGCCCTGCTCCAAACTGGGCTACGACCGCTGCCCGAAAGGGCATTTCCGGTGTATGGAGGAGATTAATGATTCTTCGTTCACGTCATAAGTTCACTTCGTTCACGTGATTAGCTCGCTGCGCTCGCGTCATTGGTCAGGAAAGGAATCCTAAACTTACTCCTTTTCCAGGAAGGGATTACTGTACATCTCGTAACCGATGGTTGTCTCGGGGCCGTGCCCTGCGTAAACGGTGTAATCGGGCGGCAGGGTGAGCAGTTTCTCACGGATGTTCCGGATCAGTAAATCGTAATCGCCTGTCGGCAGATCGGTCCGCCCGATGCTCTGGTGGAAAAGAACGTCACCAGTGATCACGAATTTGCCTTCACGGCTGATAAAACACACACTGCCGGCGGCATGCCCGGGGGCCTCAACCACTTCCAGTTCACTGTTTCCGAATCGGATAATATCACCCTCTTTCAAATGTAATTGCGGATCCGTTGTTTCCAGAGAGTCGAAGCCATAGATGAAACTGGTCTTCTCCGAATGGCGGATAAACGGGATCCCGTCGAAATGGGCCTCCGGTTTCAGCCCGTATTCCCGGCTTACAAAGGCCACACCGGAGATGTGATCGATATGGCAGTGTGTATTGATCAGCCTGACCGGTTTTAATCCATTTTCCCTGATAAAATCCCTGAGTTCATCCTGTTCCGCTTTGCTGTAGCACCCCGGATCTACGATAGCGCACTCTCTGGTTTCATCCCAGAGGATGAATGTATTGACCTGGAAAGGGTTGAATGAAAAGCGATGTATGTTGAGCATATCCTTAATACATTAAGAGCGGGCAAAGAAACAACATTTTCCCGATTTTTTAGTTTATTTTAGTGGCTGATTTCAGGCTGTACAGACAGGATGGCTAAAAGCTTTACAACGAATAAGTTACGATTGTTTTGGGCAGCGTTTGCGGTGTTCATGGCCCTGTTGCTTGCCAGGCCGTCCTCTGCCCAGTTTTACAACGGCAGCCAGATGAGTTTCGGGAAGAACCGGATCCAGTACAAGGAGTTCCTGTGGACCTATTACAAGTTCGAGGATTTCGACATCTATTTTTACCTGAACGGGATGGAGCTTGCCGTGGCAACGGCAAAGTATGCCACAGAGCAAATCCCGCTGATGGAGAAGAAATTGCAGACCAGCCTCGACCAGAAGATTCAGTTCCTGGTTTACAATAATCTCACCGATCTGAAACAGAGCAATATAGGCCTTATGCAAGACGAGCGGTACAATACGGGTGGTATTACCTATATTATCGACAGCAAAGCCTTTATCTATTTCAGTGGCGAACACCGCGATTTTGAACGCCAGATCAGGGCTGCCATTGCCAATATCCTGATCAACCAGGCCTTCTATGGCACCAGTGTCGGTTCGCAGGTGAAAAATTCTACCCTGTTCACCCTGCCGGAATGGTACCGGAACGGGCTGGTATCCTATCTCTCAGAGGACTGGAATACGGAGATCGATAATAAAGTGAAAGACGGGTTACTGTCAGGTCGGTATAAGCGGCTGAATACGCTGGTCGGTGAGGATGCACTCTATGCGGGACATATGCTCTGGAAATATATCGCCGATAAATACGGTACGCAGGCTTTGACCGATATCGTCAGCATGACCCAGATCAGCCGGAGTGTCGACAACGGTTTCCTGTACGTCATTGGTTTATCCTACAAAAGCCTGGTGGCCGAATGCCTGGCACATTATACGAAAATTGCGGAGGCGGAAGAAGCCGGGAGGTCGACCCCGGATGAGAGCTTCCTGAAGAAGATCAGAAAGAGAAGCGTTTATAGCGAATTTACATTCAGCCCCGGGAAAATGTTTGCCGCGTATGCCGAAAATGATGAAGGAAAATATAAGGTGTTCCTCCAGAATCTCCGCACCGGAAAGAAGTTTTCTGTGCTGCGCGGCGGATTCCGGCTCGAGGAAAAGATCGATTATTCCTATCCTTTGATCACGTGGCATCCCGATGGCAATACGTTAAGTATCATCGTGGAGAAAAGGGGAGAGGTATATCTTTATTCCTATAATATTGAGGAAAGGAAACGAAACTTTATCATACTCTATGAATTTGAAAAGATTACCGATTTTTCTTATTCACCCGACGGCCGTTATCTGGTTATGTCGGCTGTTCAGAAAGGACAGTCGGACCTGTATCTTTATAATATTGCCGCAACATCTCTCCAGCAGCTCAACAATGATATTTACGACGACCTGAATCCCGTTTTTGCGGAGGGGACGGGGCAGATCCTTTTTTCTTCCAACCGACCGGACGAGAAGCTGGCCTGGATGGATTACGAAGACGCTCCGGCAGCGGTGGGCAAAACCACCGATCTCTTCCTGATGATCCGGGGCGACAACAAAAACATCCTCAGAAGGGTCACCAACACCCCCCTGGGAAGTGAGCTGCGACCGGAAATGACAGACAAGGGCAGGTTTATGTTCCTGAGCGACGAGAATGGGATCAACAACCGGTATTTCGGACAGTTCGACAGCGCCATCAGTTTTATCGATACAACCATTCATTACCGTTACTTTTTCGAGACCTACCCGGCGACCAATTATTCGAGGAGTATCCTCAGCCATGAAATCGATACGGTTTCAGGATCCTTGTCCCAGGTTGTCTTCCAGAGAGGTAAATATCATTTGCAGGAAGAGGAATTGTTTCCGGGCACACCCGATTCGGTATCGCTGAGTCAGACAGCCTACCGGACCGTTGCCGTCATTGAGCAGGAGGTTAAAAAGGAGGAAGAAAAAGCGGAAACCGAATTGGAGAGTTACGGCGAGTATACACGCCGGTTCCGGAACGTTTACCGGAAGGATGAACAGCCGGCGCAGCCCCCTCCTTCCGACAACAGCCGGATCGATATCGACAATTATGTATTTGAACCGACCGTGACAGTGACGGAGAGAGGGCAGGATACTGTCAAACAACAACCTTCGCCCGATCCAAAGACGAAAATTGAAGTGAAAGAGGGCTTTGTTATTCCCAAGCGACTTAATTACAGGGTTGAATATACGATCAACCAGATGGGAGCCCAACTGGACTTTACCGCTTTGAATTATTTCTACCAGCCCTTTAGCGGTGGCAGTGGCCTGGGGATATCCAACCTGGGGACAAACGGGAACGGCTTTTTCCAGGTCGGCCTGAATGATCTTCTTGAAAATCACAGGATCACAGGCGGTTTCAGGGTTCCGTTAGGCATCTCCAACGTGGAATACATGTTCAGTTATTCCGATATCGAAAAGCGGCTCGACAAGGAGTGGCTGGTCGTAAGGCAGGCCATTGAAAACCAATACACGGATGGAATTTATACCGATATCATCCGCTTCAGGTCGTACCAGTTGTTTTACATGCTGAAATATCCTTTTTCCCCGGTATTTGCCATAAAAGGCACGGCGAATGTCAGGTACCAGAAATCGACTTACCTGTCGACCAGTGAAGCCACTTTAAGGGCTCCCGACAGTGTTGAATTCTGGGGAGGCGTGAAAGGAGAGCTGATTTACGATGATACAAAAGATATCGCACCGAACCTGATGACCGGCACCCGGTTTAAAATTTTCGGCGAATACACACAGGTTCTCAGTGAAGACAGTAAAGGTCTGTTTGTGGTAGGTCTTGATGTGCGCCATTACCTGCGAATCCACCGGTCGTTCATCTGGGCAAACCGGCTGGCGGCCAGTACATCTTTCGGCAGGAACAAGCTGATTTACTTTATGGGAGGCGTCGATAACTGGTACAGGCCCAAATTTTCCACGGAAGCCCCGATCGACTATTCCATGAATTATACCTACCAGGCGATAGCTACGAATATGCGCGGATTCAAACAGAATGCGCGGAATGGAAATAATTTCGTGGTACTGAACAGCGAACTGAGATTCCCGGTGGTCAGGTATTTCTTTAACAGGCCGGTAAAATCAGACCTGCTCAGCAATTTCCAGGTCGTGGCTTTCGGCGATGTCGGCCTGGCCTGGGCAGGGGAAGACCCCTATTCCGAAAACAATTCATTTTATATCCGGTATATTCAGGATGGTTCGTTATGGATCAAGATCAGGGAACAGAAGGAGCCGCTGATCGGCGGGTTCGGGGGTGGTTTGCGGACCCGGTTGCTCGGTTATTTTATCCGGGCCGACCTGGCCTGGGGCGTGGAAGAGTTAAAGATCAAAAAGCCCGTTTTCTATTTTTCTTTAAGTCTTGACTTTTAATGGAAGATCTCATGAAGGCTGTTCATTATTTTCTGATTTATGAAGTATTACCTGTTGAAAACTATATTTCGTTTTTTCCTTGTTCTTTATTATCCTCCTGATAATCTTGAATTTGGCATGATGATAATGACAGGCGTTATTCCGTATAGCATTTAAAATATTTATCAATAATTGTTGAAAAAAGGGTTTGAGATAACGTATAACGTTTAATATCATCATATTAAGATTTTTCAACCCCTTAATGTTGAAAAGTTCATTAGGAAAATCCTTTCTTCTTATAGTATTTTAGCCTTAGAGAATTTTCCCCAGGAATGCTTACTTAAACAGTTGATTTGTAATCGTTAAGGCGTAGGTAATTTTATTAATCAAAGGCGAGATGAAGGAATTGGAAAACACACTATTCGACAGCATTCAAAAGGCAGAAGAGAAGGACCAGGCCATTAGTAATGGTGCCGATTATTTTCAGAGCATGCTGGAGCACAGGCAACGCCCTGCAACGGATAAGGTTGCAAAGCAAAGCCTGATCGGGCTGGCGGATGAGAATAATTCGGAACCAATGCCAAAGGTCCTGCAACCCTATCCCTATGAAGAAGTCCAGAAAGCAGCCACGGAATACTTTAAAGGAGATACCCTGGCAGCAAATGTGTGGATCAATAAATATGCCTTGAAAAACAGCGCCAACCAGATTTTCGAGCTGACGCCCGACGATATGCACTGGCGCCTGGCAAAGGAAATTGCCCGCATTGAAAGGAAATATCCCAACCCGATGACCGAGGACGAGATCTATTTCCTTTTGAAAGATTTCCGCTATATCGTTCCGCAAGGGGGGCCGATGGCCGGCATCGGCAATGATTTTCAGATTTCTTCACTCTCCAATTGTTTTGTCATTGGCAACAAGGGGAATTCCGATTCATACGGGGGCATCATGAAGACCGACCAGGAGCAGGTACAGCTGATGAAACGGCGCGGTGGCGTTGGGCACGACCTGTCGCATATCCGCCCGACGGGAAGCCCTGTGAAGAACAGCGCCCTTACTTCGACCGGGATCGTGCCCTTCATGGAGCGCTATTCCAACAGTACCCGCGAAGTGGCCCAGGATGGCCGCCGCGGCGCACTCATGCTCTCCATCTCCAGCAAGCATCCCGATGCCGAGATGTTTATCGACGCGAAGCTCGAACAGGGGAAGGTAACCGGCGCCAATGTTTCGGTCAAGATCGACGATGAATTCATGAACGCCGTTAAGAACAATACAACATATGTCCAGCAGTTCCCGATCGTCTCCGACAATCCTGTGGTGCGAAAGGAGATCGATGCTATGCAGCTCTGGAACAAGATCATTCACAATGCCTGGCGTTCGGCCGAGCCGGGTGTGCTGTTCTGGGATACGATCAAACGCGAAGCCGTTCCCGATTGCTACGCCGACCTGGGCTTTGCCACGGTGAGTACCAACCCCTGCGGCGAGATACCGCTCTGCCCGTACGACAGCTGCCGGCTTATAGCAATCAACCTTTACAGTTACGTCGAGAACCCATTCACCCAGCATGCGGTATTCAACGGCAGCCTCTTTGCCCGTCATGCCCGACACGCCCTCCGGATCATGGATGATATCATCGACCTGGAACTGGAAAAAATAGACCGTATCCTGGATAAGATCATTACGGATCCGGAAGATGAGGATGTCAAACTGATCGAAAAGAACCTCTGGCTGAACATCCGCGAGAAGTGCATCCAGGGGAGGCGCACCGGAATTGGCATCACCGCCGAAGGCGATATGCTGGCCGCACTCGGGCTGCGCTATGGTTCCGAAGAAGCCATCAGCTTCTCTACCGAAGTGCATAAAATGCTGGCCCTGGAGGCATGCCGCTCCTCGGTCGACCTGGCCCGCGACCGCGGCCCGTTCCCGGTCTACAGCACCGAACGGGAAAAGAATAATCCGTTCATCAATCGTATCCGCGAAGCCGATCCCGAGCTGTATGAGGATATGAAAAAATACGGGCGGCGAAATATTGCCATGCTCACCATCGCCCCGACCGGTAGTGTGAGCATCTGCACCCGTACCTCCTCCGGCATCGAACCGGTATTCTCCGTTTCTTACCGCCGCAGAAGGAAAGTAAACCCGAACGATCTCGACGTCCGGATCGATTTTGTTGATGAAGTCGGCGATTCGTGGGAAGAATACAACGTATTCCATCCGAAATTCGAGGAGTGGCTGAAAATCAACGGGTACGACACCGAAGAGGTAAAAGCATATCACGAAGATGAGCTGAACCGGCTGATCGAACTTTCGCCGTATAACCGGGCGACCAGCAACGATATCGACTGGGTCAGCAAGGTGACGATGCAGGGCGCTATTCAGAAGTGGGTCGACCATAGCATCAGCGTGACGGTCAATGTGCCGAAAGAGACCACCGAGGACCTGGTCAGCCAGATATATATGACAGCGTGGGAAAGCGGCTGCAAAGGGATGACGATTTACCGTGACGGATCCCGGGCGGGCGTTTTGATTAAGGACGAAAAGAAAAAGGAGCAGGATAACAAAGAAGAGGCGCAGTTCCACGAGACCAGCGCCCCGAAACGGCCACGTGTCCTCGATGGAGAAGTTTTGCATTTTATGAACGACAACCAGAAATGGGTTGCCGTAATCGGTATCCTCGACAACCGGCCTTATGAAATCTTCACGGGCGAGGCCGAAGGATTTGTCGTCCCCGACTGGGTCAAATCGGGCCAGATCATCAAAAACAAACTCGACGAGCACAATTCACGGTACGATTTCCAGTACCAGAACAAATACGGGATGAAAGTGACCCTCGAAGGCCTTTCGATCCAGTTCAATGCCGAATTCTGGAATTACGCCAAACTGATCTCGGGGATATTACGCCATGGTATGCCGCTGCCGTTTGTCGTCCACCTGGTCGATAACCTGCAACTGGAATCCGAATCGATCAACACCTGGAAGAACGGGGTAGTCAGGGCGCTGAAAAAATACATTCCCGACGGTACGAAGGTGGCCAAGGAGAAATGCCCAGAATGCGGTGAAAAAGGGACCCTGATCTACAAAGAGGGTTGCGTGACCTGCACAGCCTGCGGCGATTCGAAATGCGGGTAGGGTTTTAATTATCCCCATCATTCCCAACCATTTATTGTAATTGTTCATCGTAATGCATTAAAAAATGCGTTGCCATGGATGATATATTGCGATAACCGTTGTTGTTGATAACCGTTGTTGTTGATAACCGTTGTTGTTGATATTGTAGAGACGTTGCATGCAACGTCTCTACAATGGCGGAAATGGCGGAAATGGCGAAAATGGCGGAAATGTAAAAAATATCGGAAATGGCGAAATTGTATAAAAACCGATACAGGATCAAATCAGCGCGGTGCCCCAATTGGGATTATGGTTCAAAGGGCGCATATTTTATCACAATATGCACCAAGGGCAGGAATCATTATTTTGGGGAAATTTTCAATAAAACCATGATATTGTCGAAGGCTGGTTTGATTGTTGATAATTGCTGGCACGAATTACCTTGCCATTTTCCCAATATTCAGATCGATGCGTTTATCGTCATGCCAGATCATGTTCATTTAATAATAATTATTCATCAAAATCCAAATAAACCTGGATTGGCAGAAGACAAAACAACAGCCCGTAATAAAGACGGCACTGGTGAAATCAATCAGGTTATACCTGAAAAAGATGGGTATATGTCAAAAATATCTCCAAAGTCAGGAACGGTTTCAACAATAGTCAGATCATATAAATCCGCATGTACGAATGCGATTAACAAATCATTGCCGGCAATAAATTTTGGCTGGCAGCCACGATATTATGATATTATTGTCCGGGATTACAGATCGCTTGATAGAATTCGCAGGTATATCAGGCTGAATCCCAAGTACTGGAAGGGATGAAAATTAAATAAGCCCAACGGGATATTTGTGTAAATTTGGAATTAATTAAAATGGTATTGAATAATGACTTATACCGACTACATTCCGCCCGACATCAAGTCTCTTTACGAGGTTCATGACTTCAAGCATGCCGCAGCTATCCTGGCTAATGAATTTCCGGGAGAATTCGAAGAGATTTGCGATGCTATGCGAAAGTTCAGGTTTAGTTTGAATGATATTATGGAGGCTGGTGGGAGCGAAAGTCATATTCCGAAGATATTTTCCGGAATATTGAGGCCGATGGAGTGGAAAGAGAAGAACCTGTCGGCTGAATTGAAGGTTTATGAGGTCAAAGGAAAGTCGAGCGAATTGAAAAGCACGATCAATCACGGTTCTCATATGGTAGATTACCTGAAAGGACGCGTTGCATTCGATCTTGAGTGGAATAGCAAAGACCAGACCTTCGACCGGGATCTTTATGCCTTCCGGGCCTTTTTTGAGTATGATGCCATCAGTGTTGGCGTATTGGTTACGCGCAGCAATGAACTTGATCCGCTTTTTAGAAAGCTGGGTATAATGCCCAAATACGGAGCCAGTACGACACATATGGGGAAACTGCTTCCGCGTCTGGAGGCAGGACGGAACGGGGGATGCCCGGTATTGGTTTTTGGAATTACTACAAAATTAATTACTGACTATGAACAATGACCTATCTGCAGCGGATGATTTCAGGAGATTTGCCGGCGGGAAGAAGTTTGCAACCATCCTTGCAGATCCGCCCTGGCAGTTTGAAAACCGCACCGGTAAAATGGCGCCGGAACATAAACGCCTTGCGCGGTATTCTACCTTAACGCTGGCCGAAATAAAGAAAATCCCGGTTGCCGATGCTGCTGCCGAAGCCGCTCATCTCTACCTGTGGGTGCCAAATGCGTTGTTATCAGAAGGCCTTGAAGTCATGAAAGCATGGGGATTCAACTATAAGACGAATCTTATATGGTATAAAATCCGTAAAGACGGTGGCCCTGACCGGAGAGGCGTTGGCTTTTATTTCCGGAATGTCACCGAAATGATCCTCTTCGGTGTTCGCGGAAAAAATGCCCGTACCCTGCAACCCGGCCGTACCCAGGAGAACATGATCGTCAAGCAAAAACGGGAGCACAGCAGAAAACCTGATGAACAGTATGACTTGATAGAAGCATGCAGTCCGGGGCCTTACCTGGAACTGTTTGCCCGGGGTTTGCGGCCGAAATGGGAATGCTGGGGCAACCAGGCTGAAGAATATTTCCCCGAATGGGAAACCTATAAAAACCATTCACAAAAAGAAAGAAAAGACCGCATTGCCGTCCCACCAAAAATTATCGACCCAAAAGTGCCGGAACAGTTGAAATTGCTGGAAAATATAGGGAAATACAAAAAGAAGATTTAATTGCTGATCCACCCCGAAAGTTTGTTTTACCCTTAATGTTCACATTTGCGCTACTCTATAGCTTGAATTACAAACCCCAACCCTTTACCCCCCTTACAACCCTCACCTTTACATCTGGCTCAGCGTAAACTTGATATCCATAATGAACTGCACCCTGACGGCGTGTCCGCGCTGCAGCCCGGGTTTCCACTGAGGCATCATGTTCACTACGCGCAGCGCCTCTTCATCGCAGCCGCCACCGATCCCCCTGACTACCTGTGCATCCGTGATCCGGCCGTCGCGCTCCACGACAAATGTGATGTACACCTTGCCGGAAATGCCTACCTCTCTGGCTAACCGTGGATATTCGGTGTTTTTCCTGAGAAATGCGTACAGCGCCTCTTCACCTCCCGGAAATTCAGGCGCCGATTCCACCACCCTGAAAATTTCGTCTTCAACAATACTCTCCTCATCGCCGAGCGACTTGACCGGCACATAAACCGGAACGGTGTCCATGTTGTCGATCTCCGCATCCACAATATAATCCTCATCTACCATGATGTGGTCGTCGATGATGTTGATGGTGTGGATCACCCGGGGTTTCTTGGGTTGCGGCAGCTCAGGCTGTTTTTGAATAGTAACGGGAATCATCTCGACAGGCGTGTTGTCGATGCCCCGTTCAAATCCTGTTACAATCTTTTTGTCATAAGTCTTCCAGTTGAAAGCACACAAGACCAGGACCAATGTGATGATCATCCCGATCTCCAGGAAAATAGTGCGCTTGTTTTCAAGGTTGGCTGATTCGGCTTTTTTTGCTTTCATGGCTCTTAATATTAAGGGTTTAATATTCTAACTATAAATTTAGTTTATAGAAGAGCCGAAATCAAGGAGAAAGAAGTTAAAGGCAGTTTTGGGTCAGGAGAAGGCGGATTTATTACCCTACAAACTCCAGTAGGTCAGCCGGCTGATCCGTTTGCGGTATAGCCCCTTGAGGTCGACCAGGATGCCGTTTTCGTTCATCAGTGCAGCAAAATCACTTTCCTGCAGTGATTCGTAATCTTTGTGAGCCACCGCAACAATCACCGCGTCGTATTTGCCTGCCGGGGCCTTTGCCACTTCGTAGCCGTATTCGTGCTTCACCTCACCGGAATTGGCATGCGGATCAACCACATCGATATGGACGCCGTACGACTTAAGCTCGTTGTAGACATCGGCAACCTTGGAATTACGAATGTCGCTTACATTCTCCTTGAAGGTCGTTCCCATGATCAGGATGCGGCTGTTCATCACATTCTTGCCGGCGGCAATCAGCTTCTTCACCAGCTGCTTGGCAACATACGGGCCCATCGAGTCGTTCACAAACCGCCCGCTGTCGATCACCTGCGGATGGTATTTCAGCTCTTTTGCCTTGAAAGTCAGGTAGTACGGATCGACACCGATGCAATGGCCGCCGACCAGGCCGGGGAAGAAGCGGAGGAAATTCCACTTGGTACCGGCAGCTTCCAGCACATCGTAGGTATTGATCCCCATCCGGTTAAAGATGATCGACAACTCGTTCATCAGGGCTATGTTCACATCGCGCTGGGTGTTCTCGATGATCTTGGCGGCTTCTGCCACTTTGATGCTCGGGGCGCGGTGAACGCCCGCTTTCACCACCAGCTCATACGTGCGGGCAATGATATCGAGCGATTCTTCATCACAACCCGATACTACTTTGGTAATGGTGATCAGGGTATGCTCCTTGTCGCCGGGATTGATCCGCTCCGGGGAATAGCCGACTTTAAAGTCGACGATATGCTTCAATCCTGATTCCAGTTCCAGGATAGGAATGCAGTCTTCTTCAGTAGCTCCCGGGTAAACGGTCGATTCATAGACGACGTAGTCCCCTTTTTTCAATGCCTTGCCCACGGTAAGCGTAGCTTTGAGCAGCGGCGTCATATCGGGGAGATTGTGCTTGTCGATCGGGGTAGGGACAGCAACAATGTGAAACTGAGCGTCGCGCAACCGGGCCGGATCAGCGGTATATTCGATATCGCAACCATCAAAAGCTTCTGATGGAAGCTCTTCACTGGGATCGATGCGGTTCTTCATCATTTCAACACGCGCGGCGTTCAGATCAAAGCCGATGACCTTGATTTTCCTGGCAAATTCGAGGGCAATGGGCAGTCCGACATAGCCCAGGCCGATAACCGACAGTTTGGCTTGTTTGTCAAGCAGTTGTTCGTATAGATTCATAGGTAAGTGTTTGTTTCAATTAATGATCTTATTTCCGGATTATTTGTTTCTTACAGAGGTTCACCGAGGGTTTCACAAAGGGCACGAACGTTAAAGCCTGTTCAGAAATGGGTGATAGTCGCCTTTCTTACCTGCAGGTGCAGCATTACGGATTTGATATACCGTTTCGATGCTGTTCCGGGCATCTCCGACGCCAAAGCCCTGACCCGCCAGGATTTGCCGGTAGCTCTCGGTATGCAGTTCGGTAAAACCGTCGCTGAACTCCATCTCTTTCCCTTCGATCCGGATGGAGCGGTATGTCCGCTGACCTTTGGCCCTTACATCATCAGGAAGGGTATTGTAATCCACGCTGAGGAACCAGCGGACACGGGCCCTTTCCAGTTGCAGGAAACCAGCGGCTGTGAATTTATCCGAGTAATGAACGGTGTTTTCTGTGGTGTTGCCGAATATCTGCGAAAGCATATCAAAAAAGTGGATGCCGATATTGGTGGCCACTCCGCCCGATTTCTCCATATCCCCTTTCCAGGAGATAAAATACCATTTACCACGGCTGGTAATATATGTCAGATCGACGTCATAGATCTTATCTTTCGGCCCGTTCTCAATTGTTTTTTTTAGTTCAACTATCGTTGGATGATATCGTAATTGAAGGATGACATTTATTTTCCGGCCTGTTTCAATTTCAATTTCATGAAGGGCATCGGCATTCCAGGGATTGAGCACCAGCGGCTTTTCGCAGATAGCATGCGCTTCGTTTCTCAGTGCAAGCCTGATGTGGGCGTCGTGCAGGTAATTCGGCGAGCAGATCGATACATAGTCCACTTTGTTCTCCCCTTTGCGGCGCAGTTTGTCGAGATGCCGGTCGAATCGTTCCGTTTCCACGAAAAAATTGGTATTCGGAAAATAAGAATCCAGAATCCCGACACAATCGAACGGATCTACCGCCGCCACCAGGTTGTTCCCGGTATCTTTAATGGCTTTCATATGTCGTGGGGCGATGAAACCCGCTGCTCCGATGAGTGCAAAATTCTGGGTCATGGATAGTTGGCGATTATATTTGTCATTAATCATTAGTCATTAGCTCGCTTCGATCGCGTCAAAGGCTTACTGGCGTTCGCGTCATTAGCTCACTGCGCTCGCGTCAAAGGCTTACTGACGTTTGCGTCATTGGCTCACTGCGCTCGCGTCATTAATTGTCATTGTTAATCTATTATTAGTGTTTTTTAAACTTTGAATTTTGAACTTTAAACTTTGAACTAAATCTTGCTGACTTTTCCTGGCTCAAGCCTGTATTTCTCCCCGCTCTCCGGGCATACAGCAATATTATTCTCATCAAATTCCAGCCTGTGGCCGAATTCGCTCATCCAGCCGATATGACGGGCAGGGTTTCCCAGCACCAGCGCATAGGGCGGAACATCTTTCACCACAACCGCCCCTGCCCCGATAAAGGCAAACTCACCGATCGTGATGCCGCATACGATTGTAGCATTGGCCCCGATCGAGGCGCCGTGCCTGACCAGGGTGGTTGCGTACTGATCTTTCCGTATAATCGCACTGCGCGGGTTTTTGATGTTGGTGAATACCATGGAGGGACCGAGGAAAACATCGTCTTCGCAAATCACGCCGGTATAAATCGAGACGTTATTCTGCACCTTCACATTGTGTCCGAGTTTAACACCCGGTGAGACGACCACATTCTGGCCGATATTGCATTTTTCTCCGATCTCGCAACCGGCCATGATATGCGAGAAGTGCCAGATCTTCGATCCGGCGCCGATCCGGCAGCCGTCATCAATAACGGCCGTTTCATGTGCGAAGTAGTCTGTTCTATTGTTCAATTGTTCAACTGTTAAATTGTTAAACTGTTCAATTGTTCATCCGTTAAATTGTTAAACTGTTAAATTGTTGAACTGTCAGATTGTTTTACTGTTTTATTGCTGTTTTGTTGTCCTATTCTGCTTTTTTCATTCCTAATGACCAACGACGCGAGCGCAGCGAGCTTATGACTTTTCAATAAACTCAAGTATTGTCCCTGTAATATATTCAATCTGTTCTTCATCCAACTCCGTATGCATCGGCAGCGAGATCACTGTGCGGCTGAGATGCTCGGTAACAGGCAGATCGCCTTCTTTATAGCGTGGATCCAGGTAAGCCTTCTGCATATGCATCGGCACGGGATAATAGATCGCACAGGGAATATTCTTCGCCAGCAGGAAATCCAGCAGCATATCCCGGGCGATGCCTTTTGTGACCAGCGTGTACTGGTGGTAAACGTGTGTGGATTGCGGCGACTTCACCGGCACCTGAAGGTGCGGATTGCCCCCGAAGGCTTTATTGTAGGCGGCGGCGGCTTTCTGACGGGCGGCGGCATATTCGTCGAGGTGCTTCAGCTTAATGTCGAGGATAGCGGCCTGGATGCTGTCGAGGCGGGAGTTGACACCGATTTCTTCGTGGTAGTAACGGACATGCATCCCGTGGTTGACGATAAAACGCAGACGCGTAGCCAGCGCGTCGTCATCCGTGAAGATCGCACCGCCGTCGCCGTAGCAGCCCAGGTTTTTCGAAGGGAAGAACGACGTCGTACCTAAATGCCCGATAGTACCCGCTTTTTTGATGGTCCCGTCGCTGAAGGTGTAATCCGAACCGATCGCCTGGCAGGCGTCTTCGATCACATAAAGATTGTGCTCCCTGGCAATGTCCATGATCTCTTCCATATTGGCGCACTGGCCAAAGAGATGCACGGGCACGATCGCTCTGGTTTTCGGCGTGATGGCTTTGCGCAGCGCATCGATATCCATATTGAAAGTGCCGGGTTCGACATCCACCAGGATAGGCGTCAGTTTCAGCAGTGCAATCACCTCAACGGTGGCGACGAAGGTGAAGGAGACAGTGATGACCTCGTCGCCCGGTTTCAGGTCGAGGGCCATCATGGAAACCTGGAGGGCGTCGGTTCCGTTAGCGCAGGGTATAACATGCTTAATGCCAAGGTATTGCTCCAGGTTCTTCTGGAAACGTTGCACGGCAGGGCCGTTAATAAAGGAAGTCGTGTCGATCACTTCGTGGATGGCTGCATCCACTTCGGGTTTGATTTTGTCGTACTGGGTTTTCAGGTCCACCATCCGGATAGGTCGCATAGAGAGGATATTTAATATAAGTAAATGTTTTAACTGGTGCGCAAAGGTAGTGAAAATGGTGAACGGTAAGCGGTGAAGGGTGAAGGGAATTGTTATCTTTGTGAAAAAATACACATGCGCTTTGTTTCGATTGCTGTACTGGTCATTATCACTCAGGGCCTTCTCGCCCAGGTCGAGGTAAATGAAGAAGATTCAGCTTTGAGTATCCCGATGTTTTATGGCTTTTACGGCTACCAGTGGCCCGGTGGCGACCTGGATGAACAATTCGGGTCAAACTCGGTGGTCGGGCCCGGTTTTTTATGGAAAACGAAATCGAACTGGCTGTTCGGGGCAGAGTATGATTTCCATTTCGGGAATAATGTGAAGAATACAAAAGAGATATTTAAGAATATTTACACCACGAATGGCAATGTGATAAGCGGCGACGGGGTGCCGGCTTTGGTGGCAACGTTCGAGCGGTGCAACAGTTTCAGCGCCAGGTTCGGGAAGATCATCCCGGTATCGGAAAATGACAGGAATTCAGGTATTTTCTTCACCGTCGGCGCAGGATATTTATCACACAAGATCAAAATAGAGGTCGAGAATAACAGTGTCCCGCAACTGCGCGGTGATTATAAAAGAGGGTACGACCGGCTCAGTGGCGGTTTGATGCTGAACCAGTCGGTCGGGTTCATGTATTTCGGCCAGAACAGGCTGATGAATTTCACTTTTTCAGTTGAGGTTGTGGAGGCCTGGGTGAATCCTTATCGCGATTATTATTTTGATCTGATGTCGCCTCCCCCGGAAGGAAGGCAGTTTGACCTGCTGATCGGGCCGAAGATCACCTGGATGCTGCCATTGCGCCAGCGAAACATCAATAAATATTATTATTATTAATTCTTTGGCAGGATGTGGTTCCTCTACGACCTGATCATAAAATTTTTCGGTTGTGCAGTATGTATCGCCGCCTTGTTCAACAAAAAAGCACGGAAGTGGATGCAGGGCAGAAAAGATTTTTCTTCTAAGCTAACCGATTTTACAACCGTCCAATTGTCCAATTGTCCAACTGTCGTATGGTTCCACTGCGCATCGCTGGGCGAGTTCGAGCAGGGGCGGCCGGTGATCGAAGCATTCCGCGAGGAGCACCCCGATTGGAAAATCATCGTGACATTCTTTTCGCCTTCAGGGTACGAGATCAGAAAAAATTATCCGGGAGCCGATCACATCTTTTATCTTCCTATCGATACGCCCCGCAATGCCAGGAACTTCATCGACCTGATCAATCCTTCGCTTGTCATCTTTGTTAAATACGAGTACTGGTTCCGTTACCTGGATGAGCTTTACCGACGCAACATCCCTGTCTATTTCATTTCAGCCATTTTCCGCGATAATCAGCATTTTTTCCGGTGGTATGGAGGATGGGCGCTGAAACAACTGAAAAAGATCACCGGGTTTTTTGTGCAGGATGATGCCTCTGCGCAATTACTTCGCAGGCATGGCATCGACCGGGTTACGGTCAGCGGCGACACCCGGTTCGACCGGGTAGCAGCGATCGCGGAGAATGCGAAAGCGTATCCGGAAGTCGGGAAATTTGTGTCGGGAAGCCCGGTGTTCCTGGCAGGCAGCACCTGGCCGGCCGATGAGGAGATGATCCTTCACCTTATCGAAGAGGCAGGGTACAGGGTGAAGTTCATCATCGCGCCGCACGAGGTGGGCAGGGAGCGGGTGGAGGCGCTGAGAGAGAAAGTCATCGGTCGTCAGTCGTCGGTCGCCAGTCGGCGAATTGAATCTGGAACAATGGAACAATGGAACAATGGAACAATCCTGTTTTCTGAACTCAATGGTGAAAATGCAGCCGGCGCCGGTGTACTCATCATCGACGGGATCGGTTATCTTTCCCATTTGTACCGGTACGCCACCATAGCATTTATTGGCGGGGGATTTGGCGTGGGTATCCATAATATTCTGGAGGCTGCCACATTTGGCAAGCCGGTAATCTTCGGCCCGAATTACCATAAATTCCGCGAAGCGGAAGAACTTGTTGAAGAAGGCGGTGCATTTCCGGTTGAAAACGCGCAACAATTGAACAACAGAACAATTGAACTCTTAACCGATCCGGTACTTTTACAGAAAACTTCGGCGATTTGTTCAGCCTATGTCATGAAAAAGAAAGGGGCTACCGGCAGGATCCTTTCTGAGATCAAACTTTCTTAGCGCCTCTGCGCCTCCATGTCTCCGCGATCAAGTTAATACGACATATGTCATCATTATTCAGACAAATGTCGTACATTTGTAAAAACTAGTTCCATGAAAAAGTACCCGGTTCCGGATGATCAGGAAGAATTATTTTTTTCTTCCTTAAACAATAAAACAGGATATGATAAAATTTCTGCTTTGCGTGAAGGCATTCCGTACTATGCATTTGAAAGATATGCCGTTTCAAGCCCTTTATCACTGGCTGACTGGTCGGAATTCCTGGAAATTTCCGAACGGAGCCTGCAGCGGTATAAGAAGGATAACAAGACCTTCGATCGGATGCGGTCGGAAAGGATCATGGAAATCGCCCAGGTATTGAAGAAAGGCGAGGAGGTGTTCGGTGATAAGGAGAAGTTCACGATATGGATGAACAGCAACATTATCGCTCTAGGGGGTATCAAGCCCCGGGAACTGCTTGAAAGCAGCTATGGAATTAAGCTTTTAGATGCAGAATTGACAAGGATTGATTACGGGATGTTCGGATGATTGTATTTAGGCTTGTCAGGAAGAAATATGGATTTGCGCTTACAGGAGAAGGTGCAAAGATTTCCGGTGGGAGGTGGAACAGTGTTGATCTTCCAGTGATTTACACCAGTGATTCCAGGGCGCTTTGCACGGCAGAAGTTGCTGTTACCCTTCAAAGGGGTATTCTGCCGAATGATTTTGAAATGTTGTCGATTTCGATCCCTGATAACATATTAATTCATGAGATACGTACTGTTGATCTGCCGGAAGGGTGGAGGAAATTTCCTTATCTTGAAGTGACGATGCAGATTGGCAACCGGTTCATTCTTGAAAACAGGTTCATGGTCATGAAAGTGCCATCTGCAGTCGTACCAGGTGATTTTAACTACCTGATCAATCCCCGTCATCCTGATTTTGAAAAAATAAGGATCATCAGCACAGAGCCTTATGAATTTGATGAAAGGTTTTTCAGCCAGCGTTAGTCGTGTTCATCCCTTTTTAAAGCCGATCCGCTTGCGCTGGTTTCGTTCAAGTTCCTGTTGTTTGGCTTGCTCCAACTGTTTGAGATACTCGAAGATCAGCAGGACCTTGTCGTCATGGCTGGAGAGGGTTTGTTCGATTTGTTCCAGCCTCAATAAAATATCTTTATGCGTGAGCAGCATCTCCCGGATTTTAACAAAGATTTCAATGATCCGGATGCTCATTTGCATGGCCCGTTCACTTTTCAGAACGTTGGCCAGCATTAACACGCCATGTTCGGTAAACGCATACGGTAAATGACCTCCGAGTTGCTGTTTTGAAGGTATCGCATTTTGCGATACCATAAAAACTGTTTCCTCTTCTGTTAACCTGAACAGAAAGTTAGCAGGAAAACGCTGCAGGTTTCTTTTAACCTGTTCACGCAAACGAATGGGTTTTACTTCGTAAAGTTCTGCCAGATCCTTGTCCAGCATGATCTTTTTTCCTCGAATCAGGTAAATTTTGCTCATGATCACTTCCTCAGGGATCATCAGTGAGTTCTTTTTATTCATAGGTACGGGTTTTCGCGTGAAATAATAATGTTAAAGAAATTGGAGGTCGCAAATTGCGTCCGCCATCCCATCTTATTTTAATCCGTTTTTTTCGAGAAAAATACCCGGCCGGCGTAAAATATTTTGATAAGTAGCTGGTATAGAAGGGATAAGGGGTTGGCTCATTGAGACTCCATCTGCTTAATTTGAGATGGAGTCTCATAGAAATTGAGATGGAGTCTCAGTTTCTTACTTACTTTTGTCCGTTATTCTTAAAACGAACCCTATGCCGAAAAAGATCAGTAAAATAAAGCACGACGATAACCTCGTCCTGCTGACCGCCGACGTGAAAAATATCGGCACGGATTATCTTTCAAAGGAAGAAATTGAATATGCAGCCGTGGTTGTTAAGGATCAGAAAAAGGAAACGGTGCTGTTCGACCGCCTCGGAAAATGGATGATCGTCCAGGTGATCAAAGAGGAAAAGTGCGGTCACAAACGGGTTGAGAACTGCCGCAAGGCCGGCGACCTGCTGGCTTCCAGGCTCAACGAGCTTAAGGCGAAAAGCGTTGTGGTAGTGGATGTTGACGGAAAAGGGTTGGAAACCCTTGCCCTGGTCGAAGGGATGGCGCTGGGCAGCTACCAGTTCCTGAAATATAAGTCGGAAAAAGAACGGAAAGAGAAAGAGAATACGCTGGCTTCGGTCGGTATCCTGTCGAAAGTGATAAAAGATGGGCAGATCGACCGGCTGAACATCATCACGGGAGCAGTGCTCCGTTGCCGCGACCTGGTCAACGAGCCGGTGTCGCACCTCACCGCTACGGTCCTTTCGAACGAGTTCAGGAAGATGGGCGAGGAAGCGGGAATCAAGGTGGAGGTGCTCAACAAAAACAAAATCGAAGCGCTGAAAATGGGTGGCCTGCTGGCCGTCAACAAAGGTAGCGCCGAACCGCCGACCTTCACGATCATGGAATGGAAACCGGAAAAGCCGGTGAATAAAAAGCCCATTATCCTCGTAGGCAAAGGGGTGGTGTTCGACACGGGCGGACTGAACCTGAAAACGGGCGCCTTCATGGACGGGATGAAATGCGATATGGCCGGCGCCGCCACGATGGCTTCCGCCCTGTACACGGTAGCCAGGCTGAACCTGCCGCTCCACGTCATAGCCCTGATGCCGGCTACCGACAACCGCCTCGACGCCACCGCCGTCGCCCCGGGCGACGTGATCCGGATGTTCGACGGAACAACCGTCGAGGTGCTTAACACCGATGCCGAAGGGCGCCTGATCCTGGGCGACGCGCTGAGCTATGCCCGCAAGTACAAACCGGGGCTGGTGATTACCGCCGCTACCCTCACCGGGGCCGCCAGCCGTGCTATCGGCCGGTATGGCGTGGTGGCCATGGAGAAGGAGGCCACAGAAGAGATGACGAAACTCAAAGCCAGCGGTGACCAGGTTTATGAACGGGTGGCGGAATTTCCTTTCTGGGACGAATACGGCGAACTGATCAAATCGGATGTGGCCGATATCAAAAACATCGGCGGAATCGATGCCGGCATGATCACCGCAGGCAAATTCCTGGCCCATTTCACCGACTATCCTTTCATCCATCTCGATATTGCCGGCCCGGCCTGGATCGAGAAAAAAGACAGCTACCGGACCGCCGGCGGAACAGGATTCGGTGTCAGGCTGCTGGTTGAGTTTTTAGAAAACAAAGTGAGCAAATAAAAATTACATTTGCTTAAATTTTTCAGGGATGGAATATACCGACGAAAGACACAGGCATGATACCGACCGCGTTAAGGTCGGGATCACTCATGGCGACATGAACGGCATCGGCTACGAGATCATCATGAAAACTTTCCACGACCAAAGAATGCTCGAATCGATCACGCCGGTCGTTTATGGCTCGTCGAAAGTAGCCTCCTACCATAGGAAGTCGTTAAATATCAGTGAGATAAACTTCAACCTTGTCAAGAATGCCGCTTCGGCCATTCACCGGAGGATGAACATCGTCAACGTGATCCACGATGAGGTGAAGATCGACCTGGGGAAATCGACGGAGATAGCCGGACAACTGGCTTTTAAAGCGCTGGAAACGGCCACGCAGGATCTGCTGCAACGCCATATTGATGTCCTGGTTACCGCCCCGATCAATAAGAAAAACATGCAGACAGCCAACTTCAGATTCCCGGGCCACAGCGAATATTTGTCGGATAAAGCCGGCGGAAAGGAACACCTGATGCTGATGGTCTGCGATAAGCTCCGGGTTGGTGTCATTACCGGCCATATTCCCCTGAAGGATGTCCCGGAAGCATTGACTACCGAGCTGATCCTGCGCAAGATCGAACTATTGCACCGGAGCCTGATCCGCGATTTCGGCATCCGCAAGCCGAAGATCGCGCTGCTGGGGCTGAACCCTCACGCCGGCGACCTGGGAGTGATCGGGGAGGAAGACCAGAAAGTTATTGCACCTGCCGTTGAGCAAGCCTGGAATAAAAATATCATCGTTTACGGTCCTTATTCCGCTGACGGTTTCTTCGGTTCCAACAGCTATGTGAAATTCGACGGCATCCTGGCCATGTACCACGACCAGGGGATGATCCCGTTCAAAACATTGTCGTTCGACCGCGGCGTCAATTTTACGGCCGGGCTGCCATTCATCCGGACATCACCGGCCCATGGCACAGCCTACGATATCGCCGGCAAAAACCTGGCCTCCCACGTTTCTTTCCGCGAAGCGGTTTACCTGGCTATCGATATTTTCAATAACCGGAAAGAATTCGATGAGCTGAACAACAAACCGCTGCAGAATTTTCTCAAAGACATTGAATCGAATTCCGACGCAGTTATCGAAAAAGAGATCCCCGGGGCTGCCGACGAAGCAGCCAATGGCGGCCTGGTGGCAGGCCAGTAAAACTATCTATCTTCTTACCCTTTTATGGAGTACAGTATTTCCGAAATCGTCAGCATTGTCAATGGCAATCCTTCCTCTTCCCCCTTTATAGAAAGGAATATCCGGGATATCCTGATCGACAGCCGTAAGCTGATAGCGCCCGAACAATGCCTTTTTTTCGCCCTCAAAAGCAAACGGAACGACGGTCATCATTATATCCCGGAGCTTTACGGGAAAGGGATCCGCGACTTTGTCGTCAGCCGTCTTCCGGCCGATCCGGAAGCTTATCCTGAAGCCAACTTCATTCTTGTCAAAAATACGCTGCATGCCCTTCAGGCGCTGGCCAGGAAACACCGCGAGAAATTCCGGATACCCGTCGTCGGGATTACCGGCAGCAACGGAAAGACCATCGTTAAAGAGTGGCTCTACCAGTTGCTGAGCAAGAGCCGGAAAACGGTACGGAGCCCGAAAAGCTACAATTCCCAGATCGGGGTGCCCCTGTCGGTATGGCAAATGGATACACCTTACGAGATGGCTATCTTTGAAGCCGGGATTTCGGAACCCGATGAGATGATCCGGCTGGAGACGATCATTCAGCCGACGATCGGCGTTTTTACCAATATCGGCGAAGCCCACGGGGAGAACTTCATGAGCCTGCAGCAGAAGGTAGGGGAGAAGCTTTTTCTTTTTACCCATGTCGAAACGCTGATTTATTGTCTTGACCATCCCGAGGTGCGGGAGGTCATTATCCGGTCGGGAATCAGCAAGAATATCAAAACCTTCACCTGGAGCCATAAGCAGGAGGCCGACCTCCGTATCCGGGAGGTGAGGCCGGAGAATGCGCATAAAACGAATATCCGCGCCGTTCTCAGGGGCCGGGAGATCAGCATCACCATCCCGTTCTCCGACAACGCCTCGGTCGAAAATGCCATTCATTGCTGGTCGGTGATGCTGTTGCTCGGTTACGAGGCGGAATCGCTCACAGGCCTTTTTGAAGCGCTCCAGCCGATTGCCATGCGCCTCGAGTTGAAAGCGGGCATCAATCATTGCACGGTTATCAACGACAGCTACAACTCCGATATCAACTCGCTCAGCATTGCGATCGATTTTCTCCGGCAGCAGGCCAGCCAGAAGAAAAAGACGATCATAATCTCCGATATTCTCCAGAGCGGGAAGGATGAAGATGAACTGTACGGCGAAATTGCCGCCATCATCCGCAATAAAAACATCGACCGGCTGATCGGCATAGGACCGGCAATCTCACGGCAGGCCGACAAATTCAGCCTCGAGAAGTCATTTTTCCAGAATACGGCCGATTTCCTCCAGCGGTTCTCCTTTGCCGCTTTCAACAACGAGGTGATCCTGCTCAAAGGGGCCCGCGTCTTCGAATTCGAGCAGATCAGCCTGGCCCTGCAGCAGAAGACCCACGAGACGGTGCTGGAGATCAATCTCAACGCCCTGGAGCACAACCTGAACTATTACCGTTCGGTGATCCGGCCGGGGACGAAGATCATGGCGATGGTAAAAGCATTTTCCTACGGGATCGGCAGTTTTGAGGTGGCCAATGCGCTGCAGTTCCACCGGATCGACTACCTGGCCGTGGCCTATGCCGACGAGGGGGTGGAACTCCGGAAAGCCGGGATCAACGTGCCAATCATGGTGATGAACCCGGATGAGGAGAGCTTCGACGCCATCATACAGCACAGCCTGGAGCCCGAAATATACAGCCACCGGATTTTTGACAAGCTGGAGAATGCCATAAAAAAGAACATCCTGCCAAAGAACAAGCCGGTTAAGATCCATATTAAACTCGATACAGGCATGCACCGGCTGGGATTCCTGGAAGAGGACCTCGACCGGCTGATCGACATGCTGAAAGCCAACCGGATGATCTATGTCCAGTCGGTATTCTCGCATCTCGCGGCCAGCGAAGACAAGAAGGAAACCGACTTTACCCGCTGCCAGATTGAGAATTTCCGGAGGATGGCTTCGAAGATAACCGACCAGGCGGGGCACCCGGTGATGATGCACATCCTGAATTCCGCGGGGATCACCTGTTACCCCGAAGCGCAGTTCGACATGGTACGGCTGGGGATCAGCCTGTACGGGATTGCCACGCTGGAGGAGGAGCAACCCCGGCTGCAACCCGTGGGCAGGCTGAAATCGGCTATTTCGCAGATTAAAACGGTGGCGGCCGGGGAAAGCATCGGCTACAACCGTGCTTTCCGGGCAAAAAAGCAGATCCGGATGGCAATCGTCCCGATCGGTTATGCCGACGGGCTAAGCCTGGCGCTGAGCAACGGAAAGGGGCACCTGATGGTTGGCGGCAAACGGGTGCCGGTTATCGGCCGGGTGTGCATGGACATGTGCATGCTGGATATCACCGGGATCGAAGCGGAAGAGGGCGATGAGGTGATCATTTTCGGCCCTGAACGGCCGCTGCAGGAGCTGGCAAAGGAGATGGGCACCATCCCGTATGAGGTGCTGGCCGGTCTGTCGAGACGGGTGAAACGGGTTTATTATCATGAATAGCGCATTTTATTTCCCATCAAACGGAATTTTTATTTCTTTTGATGAAGATTCGGTTTTATGCTCATAAGATCATCCATGGAAATCAAAAGATTATCGATTATCGTCCCTGCTTACAATGAAGCCCGGACCATTCACCTGATCCTTGACAAGGTTCTCGCCGTCAGGCTTATCAATGATATTGAAAAGGAGATCATCATTGTGAATGATTGTTCGAAAGATGAAACGGAGAAGGTTGTAAACCAATATATTGAAGAGCATAAAGAGGCCAATGTCCGGTTATTCAACCAGCCCGTCAATATGGGAAAAGGGGCAGCGCTTCACCGGGGCATTCAGGAAGCGTCTGGTGAGTACCTGATCATCCAGGATGCCGACCTGGAATATGATCCGGAAGAGTACAACGACCTGCTCAAGCCGGTCGTCAATGGATTTGCCGATGTGGTTTACGGCTCCAGGTTCATGGGGAGCAAGCCCCACCGCATCCTGTTTTTCTGGCATACCATCGGTAATAAATTCCTCACCTTCATCTCCAACATGTTCACTAATCTTAATCTTACAGATATGGAAACTTGTTATAAGCTTTTCAAATCTGATTATATCAAGAAGATCTATTTTAAGGAAAACCGGTTCGGATTTGAACCTGAAGTTACAGCCAAGATTTCACGCTTTCCAAAGATCAGGATTTATGAGGTCGGCATCTCTTATTATGGCAGGACCTATGAAGAGGGAAAGAAAATAGGAGCCCGTGACGGTTTCCGGGCTATTTGGTGCATCCTTAAATATAATTTGTTCAGTAAGAGATACCTGAAGTAAAGAAGTTCCGGAAATTTTCAACAGAAGTTGCTCATGGCCAGACAATTCAATAACTATTTGACCGGAATCCGGGACCGTATGACCGGTCAGCAATCCATCCTGTTCCTGATCAATTCAGCCCTCTTTATAGCCGGTATTTTGCTCCTGATCGGACCGGCCATTCAGAACGGATTCCCGATACTTCATGCCGACTCGGGTACCTACCTCCTGGAAGGATTTGGGACCAAGATCCCCGTCAGCCGCCCGCTTTCATACTGCCTGTTCGTCAGGTTTACCTCCAGGATCTTTTCAATCTGGTCTGTCGTCGTCACGCAGGCCATCATTGCATACTGGACCATCTGGCTGGCTGTAAATACGCTGGCAGGCAAGAAAAAGATCGCCTGGCTCCCTTTCATTACCGTTGCCCTTTTGAGTGTCACGACTGGAATTTCCTTCTATGTCAGCCAGATCATGACCGATATTTTCATGCCGGTAGCCCTGCTGGGTTTGTTTATCCTGGTCGTCAGGGAAAGGATGCCCTGGTACACATGGCTGTTCCTTGGGCTAATCGTCTGGTTATCATTGATTGTACATATGTCTAATCTTCCGGTATTGACAGGGCTGGCGTTTGCAATCATCATTTTAAAAATAATACTGGAGAAATCGATCAAGCCGGTAAAGCAATTGTCAGTGTATATTATTGCAGGCATTCTGGTTATTTCATGGCTTACGAATCCGCTGATCAGTACGATTTATGGCGAAGGGTTCAGGACGTCGAACAGCGGGAATATCGTTTTTTTCTCCCGGTTGTTGCAGGCAGGGGCAGCGCAGAAATACATCAAAGACCGTTGTGAAAAGGAACCGGAGTATTACCTGTGCGAATACAAGGATCAGATTGACACATATGACCGGCTGGATAAGTTTTTATGGCCCGATACCAGTTTTCTTTACGACCACCCCTGTCGCGAGAAAACCTGGGACTATTGCTGGAGGGTGCGTAACCAGGAATTTGGCGAAATAAATTCAGCAATTCTGGATCATCCGCCAAGCCGGAATATTTATCTCAAGGCTGTATGGGATGATTTTCAACTGGCTTTGCATGCTTTCGGGCTTACGGGATATGTTTCATTCCGGGAGGGATCGCATATCGATTATCCTTTAAAGCGTTATTACAAGAATGATTACAAATCCTTTAAGAATTCACGGCAGTATGCCGGGACAATGGTATTCCGCGATATGAACAGGATCATACATGTTGTTGTATGGATTTCGCTGGCTCTGGCAGCTTTTCTGATAATCCGGAACCGGAGAATCCTGGATCGTCGTTCCCCTTACCTGATACTTATGAGCATCCTGGTCCTCACCTGGCTTGGAAATGCCCTGCTCACCGCTTTTGTCGCTGTTGTTTCGGAAAGGTTCCTGGGCCGCTTTATATGGCTCTTGCCATTCTTTGTCATCATGCTGGTTTACCGAGAATACAGCGCATTATATGCAGACTCTGCCGATAAGGCACGGGAAGAATAAGCTGACCAGATTATAGCTTCACTACTTTTTCGCTCCTGGTTTTCAGGTAGAAATCCCAATTCCCGCCTATTTCATCCAGGGTGTATTTCATTGCATCTTCCAGGCGGGTGAAATGATCCCCAAGATCCTGGCGGATAAGGGAGGTGTCGAGGTTGGAGTCCTGGAGGACCCCTTTGACATGTTCTGCGGTGAACAGGGGAACCTTTTGCGTTTTCTGGAAGAATTTACCCAACAACCTGGCAAAAGGAGCAGGGAAGCTGACAAAGATCCTTCTTTTCCCCTTGATTTTCAGTACAAGCCGGATCAGATCGCGGAAAGAGATGACCCTGTCGCTGGCAATCTGGTATGTTTTTCCGATGGCAGAGGGGTTATCGATGGCGAGTACGATATATTTTGCAAAATCCCTGACGAAGATCGGGTGCTGCGTTTGTTTACCGCTTCCGATCAACGGGACGAATAAAGGAAAGCGGAATACGTTCTTAAGGATCCGGTTGATGCCCAGCCCTTCCGGCCCGAGGATCATAGCGGGAATGAATACCGTGTAATCAAGTCCTGATTGCTCAACGTATTGCTGACCGATCAGCTTGGTTTCGCCATAAGGCCCTTTGAATGTTTTTATCACGACCACGCTGCTGATCTGGATAAACCTTTTGATCCCCTGCGATTTCGCGAATTCGATGAGATTCATCACACCTCCGGCATTCACCTTCCGGTTCTTTTCATAATCTGAACTCCCCAGCAATGCGGCCGCATTGATGATTGTATTTATTTTTTTTCCTTTGATGGCAGATTCAAGCTGGGGGAGTACCGGTTGGGTAATGTCGCAATAAACATATTCGATCAGCGGATGCTCCAGGATGACCGAAGCATAATGATCGAACCGAAACGCGATGACGGGCATTCCCCGGCTGATCAGTTCCCTGCAAATGTAGCTTCCCAGGTATCCGTTGGCTCCCGTAACGAGGGTGTAGGTAGTCATAAGTCGTTAGTCGTTAATTTATGTCCACTTTAAAAGATTATTCGTTATTCTTTATTCACTGGACTTGATTTGCTTATATTTGAACAGGAGGATTTGTCCCATCACCAGTGAGATGATACCGCCGCCAATCTGGGCTACCAGGAAGACCAGGCCGGAGAAGGCCATGACCTGGGCCCGCGGAAAAGCTGAAAACACATACAGAAAGGTTACCTCCCTGGTTCCCAGCCCCATAACGGTGACCGGTATGGAATTCAACACGCCTGCCACGGCAACTCCCCCTGAAACATGGATAATGTCGAGGCCGATCCCTACTCCGGCAGCCAGGAAATAACAGCATACAAAGAAACTCAGGTTGCTCATCAGCGACCAGGCTACAAATCCTGCAGAATTCCAGGGCGTTCTGCTGACAAACTCCAGCGTTTTATCTTTTGGCAGCATCCGGACCATTTTCATGGTATATTCAGCAAAACGTACCATTCCCGGGGAAATGAGAATGATCAGCGACAGGCTCATGCCGAGGATTCCGGCCGCGAGCACCAGCCAGCCCCACAAATTACTGACCCCGGGCAGGGCGCCCTGCGACATCGCAATTCCGGCAACGACGATGAATATGCTGAGATCCATCCCCCTTTCGGCAATAACGCGTAAACCGGTGCCAAGTATCCCGGTCCGTGTTCCGGCATGTCCGGCTTTCATCAGCTCTCCCATCCTACCGGGCGTGATCACCCCCATGGCATAGCCTTCAAAAAATTCCCCCGATCTCCTTCCCAGGCGACGGGCATCGAATCCCGCCTCGTTCAGGTTGTACCATCGCCAGGCTTTGATCAGCAGAACCAGCAATTGAAAAAGTATGGCAAGAAACAGACTTGTTCCATCAACCGTCCTGATCCAGCTCCATAATTCACCCAGGTCGGTCCTGGCCAGGACGACGATAAAAAGGGCCACACCCGCCAGGCGGAGAATGGTAAACCAGTTGAATTTTTTAACAGCCATCGCTCACAACTTCTCCCGTTTAATATTATGCGTGGATTTCTTCCAGAACTTCCTTGCTTTTTCAAAGATCTTCCCAATGGTCTCCGGAGGAATCCGCTCGACGGTCCACCGGGCAAAACGTGTTCCTGCCATCAGAAACAATACATTGATAATGAACTCCATCAGGTAACGGCTGACCGAAAAACCTTTGATGATGTAGCCGTAATCGGGATTCGGTTTTCCCAGGATGGAACGGTATTTCATCCGGATAAAGGTACCTCTTTTCTTCAGGTCGTAGCCATGAGAGTGCATGTCGACCGCCTCCTTTTCTGTGATCGGGCTGAGCTCGAGCCGGCCGGCATCTGCCATCTCCCTGAGGATCTTTCCCCCTTCTTCCGACCGGCTGATCACCATCGAAAACCCTTTGCCCCGCTCTTCATAGACCGGCGCCCAGGCGTCTCCTCCCGATATATCGGTATATTCATTGGTCAGATCGGTGCATAACAGGCTGTTCTTCAGAATATGAAAAGGTATCAGGTAGTTGGCGTGAAATTTCGGCAACTCAAAGGCCCTTCCGTCGCTGAGTTCCACCCTCATCTTCCCGGGCCATTCGCCGTGCCTGAAGTAGAGCTTGCGGATCAATGTATAATCCTTCACTTTAAAGGATCGAAGAAAACTTTTTACCGAGGAGAAGTGGAGTGTATTACCGTAGAACGGGCCGAAAATGTACCGGATGTTCCTGACCGACGGATGGCTGATCTGCCGGAGAAGACGGATCGATTGCACCTGTCCCGGCAGGCCGACATAGGCCAGCGGACCGTCGAATCTTTCCATTTCGGGGAGAATTTCGTTGACCGAACTGATGATATATTTGCTTTGCGCAGCTTCGAGGATTTGTTCTTTGGTTGTGGCAATGACCGGTTTGGTCAGCCAGGGCTCCTGCTCCGACATGGCCAGCACGACGGCGCCTTTGATCCTGCCGGTTTCAAGCAGCCAGATCAGGATGGCGGAGATGATCCCGCCGCTGGCCGCGCTAAGCCGGGTTTCCGGATCGGCAGCAAAACCGATGTAGATTTCCCGGTAATGGCCGATGTAGGGATGCGCTTCCTGCTCTCCGTAAATCGCATTCCTTTGTTCCGGGAAATCGAACCCTTTCCCCGGACAGGCCTGCCAGATCAGTTCTTCCGTCGCTTTATCCGGTTTTTCTTTAATAACCGGCAAATAACTTCCTGTCCGGTTTTCAAAAACGATCTTCCCGCCTGATAATCCCACGCAGGAGCCACACCGGTTGCACAGGTCGTGGCGTATTACATCCTGTATGTTTTCAGGCTTTTTCACACACAAAAAACTGTCTTATTCCCAACTCGGCAATGAAAGTACCCTGGAACCTGCCGATGATATTCTCACCGAAATTTCGCAGCCACGACGGGCCGACCGGAATCAGGATGGTGCCTTTATGGAGCACCGGCTTCCATTTTGTTTCCGCGAACATCTCTTTTACTTCTTTCGATGGCAGAAAGCGGTGCGGGCCTTCGCCGTGCCCGCCGAACAGCGCTGTATAGATCCTGTATGGCAGTTCGCTCGTAGCCGGCGGGCAGCTTAATACCAATCGTGCATCGGGGTTGGAAACCCGGTGAAGCTCCGACAGGAAACGGAGCGGCTCTGCCACGTGTTCCAGCGTTTCCAGGCTGATAACGCGATCGAACTCAGCATCCTGAAAAGGTAAGATGGAGTAGTTGCCGATTTTAACCTGCTTGACTGCCGGTCTGATTTTCGCAGCCACATCGATGAGGCCGCTCGAGATCTCGGCGTTAATCACTTCCACATCGCGGTTTGCCCGCCGGATGTAATCATCGGCCTCCGCATCGCGGCTGGTGATATTCAAAACTTTCATCCCCGGTTCCAGGCGGAGATGATGGACCGTTTCGCGGAAACGCTGATCGTGCGTATCTTTAACTTTATTATTTTCAGCAACATAGATATCAGCCACATTGTCCCAATGCGCTTCAACTTCTTTGTCGGTCCATGTATTCTTCCTGATCATCGGCGATTCATGATCGATATCTGGTCGGCCACCAGGCCGATAAAAAACAGGAACATCCCCAGGATGACCATGACAATGGCCCCGTTAGAGAAACGCTCGGCGATGATATACCCGTAAATTCCGTACAACACGCCCATTGTTGTGAATATAAAGCTTGCCGGGAAAAATATTTTCAGCGGATTGAACAACATGATGATCCGGAGGATGAGCATCATGGTCTTAGCGCCATCTTTAAAGAATTTGACATTGCTCGACCGGCCGACACGCTCTTCCACCTTAATGGGGATCGTTCCGATGGAATACCCTTCCTTCAGAAATGCGAGTGTAGATGTGGTTGAAAAGGAAAATCCGTTCGGCATCATGTGGAGCATGCTGTGGATCAGCTCTCTTTGAAATCCCCGGTATCCCGAATTGTAGTCCGGCAGTTTTTGTTCGACCAGGTATTCGCCGACCCAGCGGATCACTTTTTTCCCCACCTGCCGCGTTTTCACCTGGAAGGAATCTTTGTTCCGCGTTCCGATCACCATTTCATGCTCATCCAGCATGCCGGCAATTTCCCGGATCTGGGCCGGATCGTGCTGCCCGTCGCTGTCAAGGATGATGACCTTGGCGCCGCCGGCTTTCCGGATGCCGGTTTTCAACGCTGCGCCATAACCCTTGTTAACGGTATGGGTGTAAACTTTGACCGGATATTGCCGGATCACCTCCAACGAATTGTCGGTAGAGCCATCATTGACAACGATGATCTCAAAGGTTTCGTGGAGCTTCATGCCGGTCATCTTTTCCAGAAGGATGCCGATCCCCTTGTCCTCGTTATAGACAGGGATGATGATGGAAGCCGTTATATCGGGATTGTTTAGCATTGGAGTTTAGTTTTGTTTCATAATTTCATACCGGTCACCTTTCATGGCCGCCTTATAATCGGGCTTTTCAACCTGATTATAAAAATTCGGGGCGACTTTCGTCCGGAAGAAGGAATCCCAGTATGTGTACTTACTCATTGCATCCCAGTGAATTACACCTTTATAGTACTGCCGGGTCTGGAATATGTTCAGTGCAATAAAACCGGTTACCAGGGTTAAAAATATGATTTTCAATACCAGTTTTCTGTTCAGGATAAAATCCGTAAAAGCGGCAAAAGGAACGGCCAGCACGGCATAAGATTCGATCAGGGCCCGTTGGCCGAATCCCCCGCCATACCACCAGCACCACCAGGAGAAAATAATGTAAAGGTTCAGAAAAGTGAAGGTCAAAACAGGCCAGAATAATCTCTTATGTTTGAAATACATGACGATCATCCCCAGTATCGAAAAAATCATCATCGGGGTGTAAACCAGCCATCCTTTCCGGTACGAAAACATGCCGTGTAAAAAAGCGGGATCATTGAAGAAAAACTTTTCATCCCTGTAGCTGTAAAAGAAAAAATCGCCCGTAAGGATTTTCCAGTAGATGACCTGAGGAAGAAATAATAAAATGACCAGGAAAGCGATTGCACCGGTTTTCAGGTAAAGGCTCAGAAATAATCTTATTCTGTCAACCAGTCCTCTCCAGCTATCGATTTTCCATAATAAAAGGAGGATAAAAACAATACCGTTTGTAGGCCTGACCAGGATGATCAATCCCCCGACAATCCCGAGGAAGACCGTGTTAACCCATGACTGCTTCTGTATCCACGCATCCACCAGGAAAAGGAAAGCGGCAAAAAGGAAGAAGCTATAGGAATGAGACATGGTTGGCTCAATCGTCGTATAAAAATAGAGGTTGGTACCCAGGCCGATCGCCAGGATGGTAAGAGCTACCGTGCTTCGGGCAAAATATTTATTCAGTAGCTTTATCAGAAAAATAAATCCGAATGCGGCATATACCAGGCTGGAAAGGATCAGCATGAAACGGTAAGGATCAGAGTAGCCGTCGGCAGGATATCCCAATTTTCCGGCAAATGCGTGAGCTGCCAGGAAAAACGGGGAATACAGAACAGCCAGTCCCATCGTCATTTTGCTTACCCCATTCCCCGATTCGGTGTGAATTTTCCAGATCTTGTCCTTAAAAAAGTCCGGATTTTCAGATGTGAACTTCAGACTCAGGTCTTTATATATAACAGCGGCAGGCAGATACTGGTAATACAGGATGACATCATGGGCAATAATCCTGCCGGGTTGTTTCCAGAATTTGTAATATAAATTGGTATAAACCAGCCCGGAAAGGATAATGAGAAGGGCCAGGTAATCAAGCCTTATTTTATGTATCCCGAGAGTTCTAAACAGTTTATTCATTTCAAATGATCGTGTATTTGGCCAATTCAGGGTATTTACACTCCGGAAAAATCAGATCCGGTGGAAGTATCAGAATTCAATTATTTCATCTTCAAGCCGGTTGTCCTGCTCCTTTTCATATTTATCGCAATCAAGGGAAACGGATAAGGGTTGCGAAGGCCTCTCGAAATCACCCTGGCTGATCCGGAGCGAATGATCGGCATAGGCTTTTTTCATATACAGCGCCCAGATCGGCAGCGCTGTATTGGCGCCTGCTCCCAGTCCAAGCGTCCGGAAGTGGACGCTGCGGTCTTCCGCCCCGACCCAAACCCCGGTGGTGAGTTCCGGCGTAATGCCGATGAACCACCCGTCTGACTGGTTCTGTGTCGTACCGGTTTTTCCCGCAATCGGATTGGTGAAATTGTATTTCGTCCGCAACCGGATACCCGTACCGCTCTGTACAACCCCTTTCATCAGCTCCAGCATCAGGTAGGCGGTCTCTTCGCTCATCGCTTCCTGTTTCTCGGGCACGAACGACTCGATCACATTGCCGTATTTGTCTTCGATCCTGACGATCATGATGGGTTTGATGTGAACGCCCTTGTTGGCGAAGGTGTTGAAGGCGCCGGTCATTTCGTAAAGTGAGATATCAGACGAACCTAAAGCCAGCGACGGAACCGGGTCGAGATCGGCGGTAACGCCCATCTTTCTGGCCATTGTTATGACCGATTGAGGGGAATACCGTTTAATAAGATAGGCTGATATCCAGTTGTTTGAGTTGGCAAGTGCCCACTTAAGAGTCACCTCTTCGCCTCTTCTCTTTTTATTGGTGTTTTTAGGCGCCCAAACCGTGCCATCCGGCAGATCTACCGTGTACTGCACGTTGGCGATCTTGCTGCACGGCGTAAACTCACCCTCCTGCATCGCCAGGGAATACAGGAAGGGCTTGAACGTCGACCCGACCTGCCTTTTGCTCAGTTTGACATGATCGTACTGAAAATAACGGTAGTCGATTCCGCCGACATACGCCAGGACGTAACCGGAATGGGGATCCATCGACATCAGGCCGGCTTGCAGGAAGTATTTGCTGTAACGGATCGAGTCCAATGGCGTCATAACGGTGTCAACCGGCCCTTTCCACGAAAAGACCCGCATTTTGACCGGTGTGTTGAAGATCAGCCGGATGGAATCGAGCGGTACCCCTTCCTCTTTGAGCTGACGGTAACGGTCTGACCGCTTCATCGACTGTTCCAGCAAGTTCTTGATCTCCACAGCCGCCACGTCAGGCTCAAATACGAATGGTGCATTGACATGCCGGCGCCAGTGGGCAAAGAAAGAGGGTTGCAGATCGTTTTTCAAGTGTTCGGTCATCGCTTCCTCGGCGTAACGCTGCAAACGTGAGTCGATCGTCGTATAGATCTTCAGTCCGTCTTTATACAGATCATATGGAGTCCCGTCTGATTTATAATGCTTGCTGCACCAGTCTTTAAGTTCCATGCGCAGGATTTCCCTGAAGTAGGTGGCCAGCCCTGTTGAGTGGCCCCGGAGACCGAATGCCGTCATGTCAAGGGGGATGTTGGAGACCGAATCGCAAACTTCTTTAGTGATAAATTTATAGCGCTCCATCTGCCTCAGTACCAGATTTCTGCGTTCGAACGACCGTTCCGGGTTCCGCACCGGGCTGTACCAGGTCGGCGCATTGATCACACCGATCAGCAGGGCCGATTCCTGGAGGTTCAAAGAATCGACCGGTTTGCTGAAGAAGGTCTTTGAAGCGATTTTTATTCCCCACGACTGGCTTCCGAAGTCGACCGTGTTGAGATACATCGCCAGGATTTCCTGTTTGGAATAATTTCGTTCCAGCCGGATAGCGGTGATCCATTCCTTGAATTTACGCATGACCAGTTGGGGTTTCGACAGGTCGCGTTCCCGCGGGAATAAGTTCTTGGCTAATTGCTGAGTCAGTGTACTTCCCCCTCCTTTGCTGTTCCCGGTGATCACCCCGAAAGCCACGCGGAACAAAGCTTTCAGGTCGACGCCGGCGTGCTTCTCGAAACGGATATCCTCCGTGGCCAGCAGGGCCTGAACCAGGTGCTGCGGCAGTTCAATGTATTCGGCGTTCGACCGGTTTTCGATATAATACGTTCCGATCAGTTTCTTGTCAGAGGAATATATCTCGGTAGCCAGGCTGGTTTTAGGATTCTCCAATTCTTCGAAAGAGGGCAGGGGGCCGAAGAGATTGTTGGCGATCCCCGCAAAAAAAAGTACAATCAGTACCATTGACAGTACATAGATGATCCAGAACCTTCTCAGGTAAGTGTTACTGCCTTTTTTGCCCGATGTCTTGTTCCTTCCGGATTGCATGTCATTCTGGTTAAGTTATTCTCTTTCAATACGGATGCCGATGTCCATGATCCCATGTAGCTCCTCTTCCCTCATCGCCTGTTCTATCTCGAAGATATAGTTTCCGGTTTTTGGAAAACGCAGCCCACGCCGAAGCAGGATCTGGTTGTCGCGGACGGTGCTGATCCCTTTCCCGAGCCATTTGCCCGATGGTTCGGCGAGGATGCATTCGACAGTGTCGCGGGCTTGCCTGCCATCCGGAAAAGTACTGTTGATGAACACATACAGGTTGGCGTAACGATAATCGGTCGAATGTCTCACATTCAGAAAGTATTTATGGATATGTACCGTATCGGTTACATTTACATCGAACCGGATAATATCATCCAAATTCCAAACGTGATTTTCAAAGGATTTATTTTGATCAAACAATGGCGGTCGGCCACAACCCTGCGTGACGACCAGCAATGAGAATACCGCCGCCGGCATCATCATCCTGCTGAAAGCCCTTGCCGTTTCTTTTATGCCGGTGAGCAGGCCTGCAGTCATCTTCATTTCTTTTTATCAAATCGGTGAAGTTCGAACTGGTCGGAGCCATCCTGAGGCAGTGTTTTGGTCTCCTTATTCTGAATAAAGTCTTCAATTTTATCCGGAATTTTTCCTTTATTATTCATGCCGATGATCTCCTTTACGACATCCAGCGGCAGCGGGATCAGGGTTTCAGGGGCGCCTTCGTATGAATACCACATGATCCTTCTGAATACTTCCGTTTTTTGGTGGATACAAATGCCTTTTTTTGTTTTCAGGAAGATTCGGGTATCGGGGAATTCCCTTGCCGTATCGACATAAACATCGTATTCATAATTCAGGCAGCATTTCAGCTTGCTGCACTGGCCGGCCAGTTTCTGCGGATTCAGGGCCAGTTGCTGCACACGCGCTGCCTGTGTGGTCACCGACCGGAAGCGGGAAAGCCAGGTGGAACAGCACAATTCCCGGCCACATGAGCCAATACCTCCCAGGCGGCTGGCCTCCTGCCTGACGCCGATCTGGCGCATCTCGATCCTTACCCTGAACATCTCCGCCAGGGTCTTGATCAGTTGCCTGAAATCAATCCGCTCATCGGCAGTGTAATAAAAAATGGCTTTCGTGCCATCACCCTGGTATTCCACATCGCTGATCTTCATATCCAGGTCCAGGTCGGTGGCCGCCTGCCTTGATTTGAACATCGTATCGTCTTCGATTTCCACACAGGATATCCATTTTTCGATATCTGTTGCCCTGGCTTTACGATAAACTTTTTTGATGGTATCGAGCGTGGGATCGACATTCTTTTTCTTCATCTGGATGCGGCATGCCTCGCCAGCGAGGGTAACTATGCCAATGTCGTGCCCCGGTGATGACTCCACCGCTACAATATCCCCCTGCCGTATGTCGTAATCGGTGTTGATCCTGAAAAATTCCTTCCGGCTGTTCTTGAATCGGATCTCCACACAATCGAACGGCTTCTGGCCGGGTGGCAGGTCGATGTCCTTCAGCCAGTCGGAACTGTCGAGCTTCGAACAGCCTGGCTTAAAGGTATGCTTGTTGTTGTCGTACATTTTCGGAAAGCAAACGCATCCTCTCGACAAAAACGCATCCCCGCAGCTATGTTTTTTATCCTCTTCCATCAGGATCAATTTTCGACAAAAATACAAATAATGATCATTGACTGCTTTCTGCCGCTTTCTTGCCGGTCAGCAGTAAAATCGTCACGGTCATCGACAGGTCCATGAATAATATCGACGGGTTGGCGTTCCGGTCGATGTGGACCTGTGCTTTCTCAAGCTCTTCGCTGAATTTCACAATATTCGAATGGTTGATGAATTTCCCGAATTTGATCAGGAATTCTTTCTCCTCATCATTCAGCCGGCCCAGGGCCGGATGGTCGAAGTTCGAAAGAAAAGCCCCCCTGATAACCCTTTCGGCATACAATAAAAAATTCTTTTGTTTTTCGCGTCCGATTTTTGCGATGTCGGCTACAAAATCCATGGTGTGCTTCATTTCATGTTTATAGCATAGCCGCATCCATTCAACAAAAGTCTTAGTGTAAAATGACTCATCTTCGTCATTTTTGAGAATTTTAACCGCACGCGTGAGATTTCCGTCGGCTACCGGGATGACCCGCGCCGCTTCTCCGGGTGGATAACCATATTTTTGCGTCAGTTCCCACACCAGGTCATCATCGGCCAGCCGTGGGAATTTAATGGCCTGGGTCCTCGAAAGGATCGTATTGATGATCTTTTCCGGATTTTCCGTGATGAGGATGAAAAGTGATTTGTCGGGCGGTTCCTCCAGAATTTTCAGGATTTTTGGGGCGGCGGAATGGTACAGCCGGTCGGCCATCCAGATGATCATGACTTTGAATTCCGACTCGTAGCTCTTGTAACTGAGTGTTTTCAAAATTTCACTGCAATCATCGGCATTGATGATCCCCTGTTTTTTTTCAAAATTGGCGGCTTTGTACCAATCGTTCAGGCTGAGCCGGAAGTTTGATTCCAGTAGTATTTCCCTCCAGGTCTTCAGGAAGTCTTTGCTGATAGGATCTTTTTCAATCTCTTTTGTCGTTGCTACCGGAAATATAAAATGCAGATCGGGGTGGATGAGCTTGGAGAATTTAATACAGGATGGGCATACTCCGCACGCATCGCCCATCGTACCATCCTTCGTTCCGAATGACCGGTTGGGGCAATTGATAAACCGGGCATAAGCGATAGCCATGGCCAGTTTACGCGACCCTTCCGGGCCGTGGAACAACTGGGCATGGCTGACCCTGTTATCTTTAACGGTCTGAATAAGCCGGCGCTTGATCTCTTCCTGGCCGGTAATATCTCTGAAAAGCATCCTATCCTGCCCCTCCGGTCGTGGCCACCTCTTTCGCGCCGCAAACCTTTGCTGCGAAAAATTCGCGGTTCATCCGGGCAATATTGGTTATCTTGATCAGTTTCGGGCATTCCGCCTCACAGGCATACGTGTTGGTGCAGTTGCCGAATCCCAGCTCGTCCATCTTGGCCACCATGGCCTGGACGCGCTTCCGGGCTTCCGGCCTGCCCTGTGGCAGCAAGGCAAGCTGCGACACTTTGGCCGACACAAAGAGCATGGCCGAAGCATTCTTGCACGCAGCAACACAAGCGCCGCAACCGATGCAGGCTGCCGCGTCCATGGCCAGGTCCGAATTCAGCTTTTCGACCGGAAGTGCATGTGCATCCGGTGCATTGCCCGTGGCGATGGAAATATAGCCCCCGGCCTGGATGATCTTATCGAATGCCGACCGGTCGATCATCAGGTCGCGCAGCACCGGGAAGGCTCTCGACCGCCAGGGCTCGATCACAATAGTCGTCCCGCTCTTGAACCGGCGCATATGCATCTGGCAAACTGTAATGCCTTTGTCGGGGCCGTGTGGCCGGCCGTTGATATATAATGCACAGGTGCCGCAAATGCCTTCCCGGCAATCATGCTCGAACCCGATCGGCATCTCGAACTTGTCAACGAGGCTTTCGTTCAGAATATCAAGCATTTCAAGGAAAGAACAATCGGGAGAAATATCGGTTACCTGGTATGTCACAAAGCGGCCTTTCGCTTTGGCGTTTTCCTGCCGCCATATTTTTAACGTGAAGTCCATATTATTTGTAGTTTCTTTGTTTCAGTTCAACAAATTCGTAATTGAGCGGTTCCTTGTGCAATTCCGCTTTATTTTCCGTGCCTTTGTATTCCCAGGCCGCTACGTAGGCAAAATCCTTGTCGTTGCGAAGCGCTTCGCCGTCAGGGGTCTGGTATTCCTCACGGAAATGGCCGCCGCAGCTCTCCTCGCGGTTCAGGGCGTCGAGCGCCATCAGTTCGCCCAGTTCCAGGTAATCGGCCAGCCGGGTGGCTTTCTGCAGTTCGGGATTGAGCTCATCGTTCGTACCGGGTATACGGACATCTTTCCAGAACTCTTCTCTCAGCTCCGGGATCAGTTTCAGGGCTTTTTCCAATCCTTCCTTGTTTCTTCCCATCCCGACATTCTCCCACATGATCCGGCCCAGCTCACGATGGAAAGTATCTACCGATTTCTTTCCTTTGATGCCCAGCAGGCGGTTTATATTGTCTCTCACCTCTTTTTCCGCTGCCAGGAATTCCGGCAGATCGGTTGAGAACCGGGGTACCTTGAACTGGTCGGCCAGGTAATTCTGGACCGTGTAGGGCAGTACGAAATAGCCGTCGCTCAGGCCCTGCATCAGGGCCGAAGCGCCCAGCCTATTGGCGCCGTGGTCGGAGAAGTTGGCTTCGCCGCCGACGAACAGGCCGGGAATCGTGGTTTGCAGTTCATAATCGACCCACAGGCCACCCATGGTGTAATGCACCGCCGGGTAGATCATCATCGGGGTTTCATAGGGGTTTTGGTCGACGATCTTTTCGTACATCTGGAACAGGTTGCCGTAGCGGGCTTCGATCACCCCTTTGCCCAGCCGCTGGATGGCATCGGCAAAATCGAGGTAAACGGCCAGACCGGTCGAGCCGACGCCATAACCGGCATCGCACCGTTCCTTGGCAGCCCGCGAGGAGATATCCCTGGGGCTGAGGTTGCCGTAAGCCGGATATCTTCTTTCGAGGTAATAATCGCGGTCTTCTTCCGGAATGTCGCCCGGTTTCATTTCGCCCTTGCGGATCTTTTCGGCGTCTTCTTTCTTTTTCGGCACCCAGATGCGGCCGTCGTTGCGGAGGCTTTCGCTCATCAGGGTCAGTTTCGACTGGTAATCGCCATGGACCGGGATGCAGGTCGGGTGGATCTGTGTGAAGCAGGGATTGCCGAAGAAGGCGCCCCGTTTGTACGCCGACCAGGCCGCACTGCCGTTGGAGTGCATGGCCATTGTAGAGAGGAAGAAGACATTGCCGTATCCGCCGGTGGCCAGGATCACGGCATGGCCCGAATGACGCTCGATCTCGCCGGTAACATTGTTGCGGACGATGATGCCGCGCGCCCTGCCGTCGATCACGACCAGGTCGAGCATATCACGACGCGTGTACATGGTCACCGAGCCTTTCTCGATCTCTTTGCTGAGGGCGCCGTATGCGCCGAGCAGTAGCTGCTGCCCGGTCTGGCCGCGGGCATAAAAGGTGCGGGAAACGAGCGCGCCGCCGAAGGAGCGGTTGTCGAGTAACCCGCCATACTCGCGGGCGAACGGAACGCCCTGGGCTACGCACTGGTCGATGATACCGTTACTGACCTCGGCAAGCCGGTACACGTTGGCTTCCCTCGAACGGTAGTCGCCGCCTTTGATCGTATCCATGAACAGGCGGTAAACGCTGTCGCCGTCGTTACGGTAATTCTTCGCCGCATTGATCCCTCCCTGGGCTGCAATGCTGTGTGCGCGGCGCGGACTGTCGTGGTAAGTAAAACACTTCACTTTAAAACCGAGCTCGCCCAGGCTGGCGGCGGCGGCGGCTCCTGCCAGCCCCGAACCCACCACAATGATGTCGATCTTGCGCTTGTTGGCCGGATTGACGAGGTTTTGCGTCGCTTTATAGGTTCTCCATTTATCGGCCAGTGGGCCTGAAGGTATCTTTGAATTCAGTTGAGTCATAATGCGGGTCAATTAATCTTTATAAATTAATGATATACAAGAAAATACAACGGGATTATGCAGAAGCCGAGCGGGATGACGATCGAATAGAGATCGCCAACCGCTTTGATGAACGGCGTATATTTTGAATGGTCCAGGCCCAGCGACTGGAAAGCCGACTGGAAGGCATGATTCAGGTGGAATCCCAGCAGGATGATCAGAATGATGTAGATGACCGAGTAGGTATTGTTGGAGAACAGGTTGACCGCCATGCTGTAGAAGTCATGGTCGTCGGTAACCCTGACCGGCCCTTCCGGAGCGCTGGTGATCCCCGCTTTGACCAGGTAAAAGTTCATCAGGTGAATGACCAGGAAGATGCCGATGATGACCCCTGTATGGATCATGAATTTGGAGAAGAATGAGGTGTGCGACCATCCTTCGACCTTGTACCTGACGGGCCTCGACCTCCAGTTTTGAATCTGTAAAATCACTCCTAATATCATGTGAAGGATAAATCCTCCGAACAGGAATATTTCCATGATCTTGACCAAAGGGTTGGATGTCATGAAATGGACCGCTTCCCGGAAGATTTCCTTATGATTGGGTGTAATGGGAATAATAAACAGGTTTATCCCCAGGTGTACGACCAGGAAAACCATCAGGAATGCCCCGGCAAAAGCCATGATGAATTTTTTGGTCAATGAAGAATACCGTAGAAATTTACTCATATCAAAATAATTTGAAATTATCTTAAAATATTGTTAAACAAGTGTATAGCAAAAGAATGTTAATCGATTAACAAATTTAATGAAATTATTAAATATGGTATTTTTGAGGGATGAAATCGGCTAATTTATATTGAATCCAATTTCAAAACCAGAGTAATTAATATAAGTTAATATGAAGACGATCACCATCGATAAAGATTTATTTACGATCAACAGGAGGAATTTCACGGAGAGGCTTCTTCCCGACAGCCTGGCCATATTTCATTCCAACGACATTTTTCCGAGAAATGGCGATCAGACATTTAAATTCCGGCAACAGTCCGATTTGTTCTATCTCTCAGGCATTGCACAGGAAAATACGATTCTGCTGCTTTATCCCGATTGTCCGAATCCTGATCTGAGAGAGGTCCTGTTTATTACCGAACCGACCGAATCGCTGGCCACCTGGGAAGGGCACAAGTATTCCAGGAAAGAGGCGCAGGGCATTTCCGGTATCGAAAAAGTGAGATGGACCGGCCAGTTCGATACGGTTCTGACAGAAGTCATGTCATTTGCCGAAAACGTCTATCTGAATGCCATTGAGTATGCGAAATTTTCAACATCTGTGCCTTACAGCGATCTGCGGTTTGCCCGGGAGATCAGGGAAAAGTATCCGAACCATACTTACAGGCGTTCGGCTCCGCTGGTTTATTCTTTAAGGACGATCAAGTCGGATGAAGAGATCCGGTTGATCAGGGAGGCGATAAACCTTACGGGAAAGGCTTTTGAACGGGTATTGAAGTTTGTGCGGCCCGGCGTGACCGAATACCAGGTTGAGGCGGAGATCACGCATGAGTTCCTTTACGAAGGCGCTTCCGGTTCGGCTTATCATCCAATAATAGCCAGCGGTGCGAATGCCTGCACGCTGCATTACATCGAAAACAGTTCAGTCTGTAAGGAAGGAGAACTGTTGCTGATGGATTTCGGCGCCGAGTATGGCCATTACGCAGCCGACCTGACCCGTACCATCCCGGTCAACGGCAAATTCACGGAACGGCAAAAAGCCTGTTACGATGCCGTTTTACGCGTTTTAAGGCAGGCTTCCCGTCTCCTTGTCCCCGGCAACACGATCGATAAAGTGAACAAAGAGGCGAACAGGCTGATGGAAGGAGAGATGACCGGGCTGGGGCTTTTCAGCCGGGAACAGGCCGCTCAGCAGGATCCGGAAAAGCCGCTCTATACGAAGTATTTCATGCATGGCGTCAGCCATTTTCTCGGGCTCGACGTGCACGATGTCGGCTCGAAGTTCGAGCCTTTTCGTCCCGGCATGGTCTTTACTTTCGAACCGGGGCTCTACATCCGTGAAGAAAACCTGGGCATCCGCCTGGAGAACAATTATCTCGTAACGGAAGGCGAGCCGCTGGATCTGACAGCAGGGATTCCGGTCGAAGCAGAGGAGATCGAAGGGATGATGAGTGCAACCCCTACGGGGTAGATTGAACTTTGTCTCGGCATTGCTACCAGACCGGATGCCCTACGGGCAATGTGCAAACCAGGTGCATTATCAGCGTTTGGTTCGATAAGGTGAAACCGGATAATAGCCTTGCCCGTAGGGCATCCACTATGGTAGCAAACAGCACCAACCATTTTCATACCCTGTAGGGGTTTAAGATTAATCGGATAATTATTCCTAATTTAGCTTCCTCAATCTAAACACAAATCCTATGTTCTCATCAAACGTCTATCTTGCCCGCCGAAACAGGCTCCGCTCACTTGTTTCATCAGGGATTATCCTGTTCCCCGGAAATCCCGAAGCCGCCATGAATTATGCGGCAAATACTTACCACTACCGCCAGGACAGCAACTTCCTGTATTATTTCGGCCTCGATCACGACGGGTTTGCCGGTGTTATCGATGTGGATAATAACAAGGATATCATTTTCGGGAATGATATCGATATGGATGATATAATCTGGATGGGTTTCCAACCCTCGGTGAAGGAACAGGCCGCCAGAGCCGGCGTAGACAACACCGAACCGATGACCGGCCTGGAGACTTTCATCAAAGATGCCCTGGCCAAAGGCCGCAAAATCCATATCGTAAAACCATACCGCGGGAAAGTTCTGATATGGCTGGAGAGCCTGCTGGGCGTACACCATTCGCAGGTGAAAGACTTCGTATCGGAAGAACTGATCAGGGCTATTGTTACCATGCGTTCAGTCAAAGAGGATATCGAGATCAAAGAGATTGAAAGAGCTGTGGATGTAGCTTATATCATGCACACAACGGGGATGAAAATGGCAAAGCCCGGTGTGGTTGAGCAGGAGATCGCCGGGGTGATCGAAGGGATCGCCCTGTCGAACGGCGGACCGGTATCGTTTCCCGTCATCCTCAGCATCGACGGCCAGACGCTGCATAACCACTATCATGGAAACATCCTTAAAGAAGGACGGATGATGGTGATCGACGCCGGATGCGAATCGGCGCTGCATTATGCCAGCGACATCACCCGCACCGTCCCGGTTGGCGGCCAGTTCAACCAGCGGCAGAAAGAGATCTATGAAATCGTGCTTAAAGCCAATAAGGAAACCATCAAAGCCACACGGCCCGGGATTTATTACAAAGAGATGCACCTCCTGGCAGCCAAAACAATCGCCACCGGCCTGAAAGAGCTCGGGCTGATGAAAGGCGACGTGGATGAAGCCGTGTCACAGGGTGCCCACGCCCTTTTCTTCCCCCACGGCCTCGGCCATATGCTCGGCCTCGATGTCCACGATATGGAAGGCCTTGGCGAGAATTTCGTCGGCTACGACAGCACCATCGCCCGCAGCAGCCAGTTCGGCCTGGCTTTCCTCCGGTTCGGCCGGAAGCTCGAGCCGGGATTTGTCCTGACCAACGAGCCCGGATGCTACTTCATACCCGCCCTGATCGACCAGTGGAGAGCCGAAGGCAGGTTTACCGAATTTATCAACTACGACAAAGTCGAAACTTACAAAGACTTTGGCGGGATCAGGATCGAAGACAATGTGCTGGTAACTGCCGACGGGAACCGGGTGCTGGGCAAACCCATTCCGAAGACGGTTGATGAGGTGGAAAAGCTTTGCGGGTTTTAGTGGGGTCAGAACAGGTTGTATCAAAAGTCTTTTGTTAAACCACAAAGGCGCACGAAGGGCCTTCACAAAGGCACACCAAGTAATTGATTAACAGTGGGAAACCTTTGTGCTCCTTAGTGTAATCCTTCGTGCGCCTTTGTGGTTAAACACTTTTAAGGCAACCTCTTCTTACCATCACCCTCACAATATATTTTCTCTCTCGATCAAAGAATTATTCTAAATAAAATGGTTACTTTTGCACTCTTTTTTAATAATCCTTTAATCCTCATTAAAATGGCAAATGCAATCAACGATAAGTTAAGAAACGAGTGCCAGAATGCACTGGAAGCCCTTCAGAAACTGAATATCCCCGAAACTACTGAATTACAGGCCAAACTGGCATGGTGCATCGGTAGCTATGACTTTGATAAGAACCCTTCCGGCCTGAGCGAATTCGGCGGAATGGCACTGAAAGAGCTTAACCGCTTCAAGGAAAAGAACCCCAGAAAGGTTGCTAAAAAGATGATCGACGGGCTCGACAGCGCCATCCGCAATTACGAAACCAGCCTGTAAGCATTCGGTACGCGGATGACACGGATTCCCGCGGATAAAACCGGCATGCTTCATTTCAGGGTCACCGGAAACGGCCCCGCTATTGTCCTTCTTCACGGATTCCTGGAATCATCGGAGATCTGGAAAAATTTTGCCCGAAGGCTAAGCAAATCGTTCAGGGTCATCCTGATCGATTTGCCCGGCCACGGCGCTTCCGGTTGCATCGGTGGTGAACATACCATGGATGCTATGGCAGAGGCCGTGCATTTTGTCTTGATAAACCTCGGAATAAAAAAATGCGTGATGGCGGGCCACTCCATGGGCGGTTACGTCACCCTTGCGTTTGCGGAGAAATATCCGAGAATGCTGAAGGGTTTGGCCCTCTTTCACTCCCATGCCGCCGCCGATAGCCCGGAGACCGCAGCAAACCGCGAAAGGACCATCGCATTGGTGGAAAAGGACCGCCTGGGATTTATCAAAAATTTCGTTCCCGATCTCTTCGATCCCGCCAATCTGAAGGAATTTTCCAGGGACATCATACATTTAAAATCAATTACCGAGAACACGACCAAAGAGGGGGTTATTGCCGCCATCCGCGGGATGAAAAACCGTCCCGACCGCCAGCATGTTCTCATGAACAGCCGGGTACCGGTGTTATTCATTATCGGTAAAAACGACGCCCGGATACCGTTGTCAATAATCATTCCGCAAACGCTGCTGCCGGCTCACAGCGAAACGCTGCTCCTGGATCATGTCGGCCATATGGGATTTATCGAAGCCTCTGCAAAAACCTTCGATGCCTTGCAAGGATTCGCACAAAGAGTTCTTTCCTGCTAATTCTTATTCGTGAATATTCGTCACATCCGTGTCTATTTGTGTTCTTATAAGAGGAACACGGATAACACGGGTCAAACGAATTTTGCTTTACTTTGCAGTAAAATCATTTAAGTATGGGTATCAATAAGCAGAGATTACCGCAGGAATTAATGGTGAAGAAAGGAACTTCTGAATCCTTCCGGTTTCTTTTATTAATGCTGATCCTGACCGTCGTAACGCTCGGCCTGAATATCAATACGGTCAGGAATTACTACAGCCTCGACGATTTTCACATTGCAAGGAATAACCCTGACTTTGAGCAGGGGATAAAATCGATCCCGAAGATATTTGTCACACAATACTCCTCCAGGGATGGCAAAAGCTACGGTTACCGCCCGCTGATCCGGGCATCTTTCGCTATCGAATACGAATTCTTCGGTAAAAACCCCCATATCAGCCATTTTATCAATGTCGTCTTTTACCTGGCCGTTATTCTTCTGCTATACCTGGTGCTGAGGCGTTTGCTGCGAAATTACCACTACCTCTTCCCATTCCTGATCACCCTTCTGTTTGCGGCCCATCCGATCCATACGGAAGTGGTCGCCAGCCTGAAAAACCGCGACGAACTTTTCATGTTCTTGTTCGGCCTCCTGTCGCTCCAGCAGGCTATCCGGTATGCCGATACACTGAAAAACAGACATATCTATTGGGCTCTCCTGTTTTTCTTCCTGGCCGGATTATCAAAACCGACCGCCGCCGCGTTCTTCTTTGTCATACCCCTGTCGCTCCATTTCTTCACCGATCTGGAGACGAAAAAAGTCATCCGCCTGACGGTGATCACCGGGATAATCGCTTTGATCGCCGCTGTCGGGCCCTTTTTCTACCTGCCAGCGCAGGACCGCATCATGGCGAAAGTCGAAAACCCGCTTGCCGTCGAAGGAAACTTCCTGGATCACATCGCTTATGCGGGATATAGCCTTTATTATTACCTGAAACTGCTCATTTTCCCCCATCCGCTGCGCTATTACTACGGCTTCAACATGTTTCCGGCTATCAGCCTGGGAAATATTGTCGTCATTCTCTCCATCCTTGTCCATCTTGGATTGTTTGCCTTCGCCATCTGGAAACTGAAGCAGAAAAATATCTTTTCCTACATTATTTTAGTGTACCTGACATCCATTGTACTGTTCACCAACCTTTTCAAACCTGTGCCGGGCATCATCGCCGAACGCTTCCTGCTGATCCCTTCACTGGCTTTCTGCATGCTGCTTGTACTGGGAATATTTCATCTTTTTCTGCATCATCCTGAAAAAAAACAGATCTCCGGCCTTAAAATCTTCGGGATTATCGGTATTGTAGCGCTGATACTCATTCCCTACGGATCCAAGACCATGATCCGCAATAAGCAATGGCGTACCGAATATACGCTCTATAAAGCCGATATGCCTTACCTGTACGACTCCTTCAAAGGTAACGATCTCTATGCCAATGAGATCATGAAAAGCGTAAACCGTGAGCTCGCCAAACCGGTGAATGTGCTCAAATTTGTCGATCCGCAGGTAAAACTGGCTATCAGCCACTGGGAAAGAGCCATCGAGATCCTGCCGGAAGCAGCGTCGCCCTACCGGAACCTGGGGATCATCTATTCCCGGGTCTATAAAGAATATGATACGGCTGTCGTCTATTTCAACAAGACCCTCGAACGGGAGCCGGATGATCCGTTGACTTATTTCAACCTCGGATTGGCCTATGAAGGGATGAAAGATTACGGTAAAGCGCTGGAGAACCTAAAGAAAAGCATTCAGATCGATTCGGCGGCTATTAATGCCCGCTCCCGCCTGGCCAATATTTACTACGGGCTGGGAGAGTTCAAAGAAGCCATCCGCCTGAACCAGGAGATCATGAGTATCGACCCGGATGAATCGCTCCCTTACGTGAATATCGGCAATTATTACATTTTTCAGAAAGATACCCTGAACGGGATAAAATACTACGAAAGGGCCGTTGAACTGGGTGCCCCGGCCGACGCATCGGTTTTCCTGGCCAAATATTACCGGCTGAAAGGTAATACCGAAAAGATGAACTATTACAGCCGGAAAGCGGATGAAATAAGCAGGAAGAACGCTCAATAGTTCTGGCTTTGATTTTAAGTTTCGGGAAATGAACTATATACAATGACTATGGGTCTGAATAATTTCACTTTTTCCCGGAACCTGTCAATTGTTACATACCTTCTTTCGGTCGCATTCCTGCTTATATCTTTTCAGGCTTTTGCCCGCTATGATTATAATTCCAATTGCCGGCAGGCTATGCAGTCTATCCTGGATCTTAAGTTCAGGGATGCAAGGGTTTTTATCGCCAATGAAAAGACGGTTCATCCTGATAATGGCTATGCTATTTTCCTTGAACATTATGCCGATGCGATCGAACTGATCGTCACGGAAGAAGAAGAACTGTATGAGCGGCTGATAGATAATTTTGAAGACCGGATGGACCGGATGAATAAACTGGACGACGGTTCCCCGGATAACAGGTGGCTGCAGGCCGAGATCCTTTTTCACACCGGGCTGGCCCAGATCAAATACGGCTCCCGTTTCGGCGGCGCTACCAAGCTGATGAGTTCCTACCGGAAGACCAGGGAGCACCGCCAGAAATATCCCGATTTTTGGCAGAACCGGAAGCTGACGGGTATTTTCAATATCATTCTCGATTATATTCCGCCATTTATGCGTTGGGCTGCCGACATGTTCGGTTATTCGGGCAATGCAGAGCTCGGGCTTTTCCAGCTCAGGCAGTATTGCGACGATGCCGCGGCCACTCCCGGTTTTGCCGAGGAAGGGGTAATGATGGCCGCGCTGGGTTACAAGCTGACCTGGGGGGAGCCGGAAGGCTTTGCTTTCCTGGCGGGCCAGCCGGAATCCATGCAATCGAAAACGCTGGTGAAATACCTTTATGCCAGCGCCGCGACCTACACCTACCGGAATGACCTGGCGCTGAGTCTTTTATCCGATATTCGCCGGGAGGACCTGCAGGTTAATTTTTATCACCTTGACTACATCACCGGCCGGTGCAAACTCAATCACCTGGAGCCCGACGCAGCGGTTTACCTGCAGAAATACCTGGATGAATTCCCGGGGCTTGATTACAAGAAAGATGTTTGTAACCGGTTATCGTTTCATTTCCTGGTTCACGGAGATATGGAGAGGTACAGAGAATACAGGGAAATGACCGGCAGGGTGGGGCAGGAGCTGCGTGACCGCGACCAGGAAGCCGTGCTGGAGAGCCGCACCGGTTGCGACCCGCACCCCGGTTTGCTCAGGGCCCGGCTGCTGTGCGACGGCGGTTATTTTAATGACGCTATGCAGGTGCTGCTGGCCATCCGGCCGGATGAAATGAACATACCTCCTTTCCGGCTGGAGTTTCTCTACCGGAAAGGACGTATCCTGCAGTTGTCGGGCCGCCAGGATGAAGCGATCCGGGAACTTACTGCCTGCTATGACCTGGGTGCAAAGCTTCCGCATACCTTTGCCTGCCGTTCGGCGCTGTACCTGGGGAAAATCTATGAAGAGAGCAA
>ENA-UOWO01000524-UOWO01000524.1-activated-sludge-metagenome-genome-assembly--contig:-NODE-524-length-55573-cov-14.102489_pt1 | contig 55573 bp, 60 predicted proteins | sample MGYA00238148_ERZ761564 | MGnify/ENA primary metagenome ERZ761564 (study PRJEB28885, sample SAMN05720194) | activated sludge metagenome | isolation source: Anaerobic digester | place: USA...
TAAAGAAAAATGTTACAGCCTAAAAGAACAAAATACCGTAAGGTACAGAAAGGTAGAATGAAAGGAAATGCCATGCGTGGTCATGAACTTTCAAACGGAATGTTCGGAATTAAATCTGTACACGAAGATGGGATGTTCCTTACTTCACGTCAAATAGAGGCTGCACGTATTGCTGCAACCCGTTACATGAAAAGGGAAGGTCAACTTTGGATTAAAATTTTCCCAGACAAGCCAATCACCAAAAAACCTCTTGAGGTACGTATGGGTAAAGGTAAAGGAGCCGTTGAATATTGGGCTGCTGTTGTTAAGCCAGGAAAAATCATGTTTGAAGTAGGTGGTGTGCCGTTGTCAGTTGCAAAGGAAGCTTTGCGTTTGGCCGCTCAAAAACTACCGGTAAAAACCAAATTCGTCGTTGCTAGAGATTTCGAAGCATAATTCAAAACATTATGAAACAAAAAGAAATTAAAGATCTTTCCGTAGCAGAATTGCAGGAAAAATTGAGCCAGACTAAGAAAACGTATAACGACCTGAAAATGGCGCACTCGATTTCTCCTATTGAGAATCCTTTGCAGATCAGAACAGTTCGCAGAACTGTGGCAAGATTGGCAACTGAGTTAACCAAAAGAGAGTTACAATAATTGTATTCTGAAAGATGGAAAAAAGAAATTTAAGAAAAGAAAGAATTGGTGTTGTGACGTCAAACAAGATGGACAAGTCTATCGTTGTGGCGCAAACTACGAAAGTAAAGCACCCGTTATACGGTAAGTTCGTGTTGAAGACTAAAAAGTATCACGCACACGACGAAACAAACGACTGTAACATCGGTGACACGGTGCGTATCTCTGAGACACGTCCATTGTCAAAGACCAAATGTTGGAGATTAGTTGAAATCATTGAAAGAGCTAAGTAATTATGGTACAACAGGAATCAAGATTAAAAGTAGCAGACAACACGGGAGCAAAAGAAGTTTTGACCATCCGTGTATTGGGTGGAACGAAACGTCGTTATGCCTCTGTCGGAGATAAAATTGTAGTGTCAATCAAAGACGCAACACCAAACGGAAACGTGAAAAAAGGTGCTGTATCTACTGCAGTTGTTGTACGTACCAAAAAAGAAGTGAGAAGAGCCGATGGTTCTTACATCCGTTTCGACGATAACGCTTGTGTTCTTTTGAACGCTGCGGGAGAAATGAGAGGAACTCGTGTTTTTGGTCCGGTTGCAAGAGAGCTTCGTGAAAAACAATTCATGAAAATTGTATCATTAGCGCCTGAGGTGCTTTAATTATTTGCAAGATGATAAAGCTAAAGATAAAATCAGGAGACACTGTAAAGGTAATCGCAGGTGACCACAAAGGCACCACCGGAACCGTTACCCGTGTTTACAAAGAGAAAAACAAAGCGATCGTTGAAGGCGTGAACATGGTATCGAAACACACGAAACCAAGTGCTAAAAATCCACAAGGCGGAATCGTTAAGAAAGAAGCACCAATCCACATCTCTAACTTGTCAAAAGTTGAAGGTACAGCCAAACCGGCTGCTGCGAAAGGCGCAAAAAAAGAAACTAAGAAAGCTAAATAATCATGGCATATATTCCAAGACTTAAACAAGAGTACAAAGACCGCGTTGTGTCTGCTCTTAAAGAAGAATTCGGTTATAAAAACGTAATGCAGGTTCCTAAATTGGAGAAAATCGTTTTGAGCCGTGGTGTAGGTGCAGCAGTTTCTGACAAGAAATTGATTGACTATGCAGTAGATGAATTGACCAAAATCACCGGGCAAAAGGCCGTTTCTACCATCTCTAAAAAGGACGTTGCGTCTTTCAAATTGAGAAAAGGAATGCCAATCGGTGCCAAAGTAACTTTACGTGGCGAAAGAATGTATGAGTTCTTAGACCGTTTGGTAACTTCGGCTTTACCACGTGTTCGTGATTTCAACGGAATCAAAGCTACTGGTTTTGACGGAAGAGGAAACTACAACCTTGGGGTTTTAGAGCAAATCATCTTCCCTGAAATCGACATCGACAAAGTGAACAAAATCTCTGGAATGGACATCACTTTCGTGACTTCGGCCGCTACAGATAAAGAGGCTCAATCATTATTGAGAGAATTAGGTTTACCTTTTAAAAAGAACTAAGACATGGCTAAAGAATCAATGAAAGCCCGTGAGGTGAAAAGAGAAAAAACGGTAGCAAAATACGCTGAGAAAAGAAAGGCTTTGTTAGAAGCCGGAGATTACGAAGGCTTGCAAAAGTTACCTAAAAACGCTTCACCAGTACGTTTGCACAACCGTTGCAAATTAACGGGAAGACCAAGAGGATACATGCGTCAGTTTGGAATTTCACGTGTTACTTTCCGTGAGATGGCCAACAATGGGTTGATCCCAGGCGTTAAGAAAGCCAGCTGGTAAGAAAACAAATTTTGTTTATTCAACAGATAGTCGTAAGTTTGCCGGATTTTTGCCGCGAACTGGCAACTATCTGTTGATTAATTAGTAAGAGTTTTAATGGTTTCAGGTTCTACCGGAAAGGCCGGGACGAATACCAAAACCGCAATTTTAATTATATGTACACAGATCCAATTGCGGATTATTTGACAAGGGTTAGAAACGCCGTGGCTGCAAACCACAAAGTCGTTGAAATCCCTGCATCTAATCTGAAAAAAGAGATTACCAAGATCTTGTTTGATCAAGGGTATATCTTGAGCTACAAGTTTGAGCAGAACACCGTTCAGGGTTCTATCAAAATTGCTTTGAAGTACGACAAGGACACCAAAGAGCCTGTCATCAAAGACATCCAAAGAATCAGTAAACCGGGTTTACGTAAGTATGCTGGTGCTGCCAAATTACCAAGAATCCTTAACGGTTTGGGTATTGCGATCGTTTCAACTTCTAAAGGTCTTATGACTGGTAAGCAAGCGAAACAATTGAACGTTGGTGGTGAAGTAATTTGTTACGTTTACTAATCTTAAAAATCGAAAGAAATGTCAAGAATAGGTAAAAACCCCATTACGATTCCTGCCGGCGTAACTGTTGAAGTAGCTGGTAACGTAATTACAGTAAAAGGAAAATTAGGTCAATTGACACAAGAGTACAGCGATGTAGACGTGAAAATTGAAGAAGGCGTGATCACTGTTGAGCGTTCTTCCGACCACAAAACCCAAAGAGCAAAACACGGTTTGTACAGGGCTTTGATCAGTAACATGATCACAGGAGTATCGACAGGTTTTACAAAAGAACTCGAATTGGTAGGTGTAGGTTATAGAGCTTCAAACCAAGGACAAAAATTAGATTTGGCTTTGGGTTTCTCTCACAACATTATCTTAGAAGTTGCTCCGGAAGTCAAACTCGAGACCGTTTCTGAGAAAGGTAAGAATCCAATCGTAAAACTCACTTCTCATGACAAGCAATTGCTTGGAGCTGTAGCTGCGAAAATCAGAGGTTTCCGCAAACCAGAGCCTTACAAAGGAAAAGGAGTTAAGTTCGTAGGTGAAGTATTAAGAAGAAAAGCTGGTAAATCCGCTTAAAAAATATAAGATTATGTCATTAACAAAATCTGATAGAAGACAGAGAATTAAGTTCAGAATTAGAAAGATTGTTAGCGGTACTGCTGCAAAACCACGTCTTTCTGTATTCAGAAGTAATAAAGAGATCTACGCTCAACTCATCGATGATGTGAACGGAGTAACTTTATTGGCTGCGTCTTCAAGAGAAAAAGGAGTAAGCAAAGGTACCAACGTTGAAGTTGCTTCGGCTGTAGGAAAACTGGTTGCTGAGAAAGCGTTAAAAGCCGGAATCGATACCGTAACCTTCGACAGAGGCGGTTATTTGTATCACGGTCGTGTTCAATCATTAGCAGAAGGCGCAAGAGAAGCCGGCTTAAAATTCTAATTATATGTCAAATTATAAAAATATAGAAGCAGTAAAGCCAAGCGGACTTGAACTTAAAGATCGTCTGGTAAGTGTGAATCGTGTAACCAAAGTTACAAAAGGAGGTCGTGCATTCGGTTTCTCTGCCATTGTAGTTGTTGGAGACGAGAACGGAGTAGTAGGTCACGGATTGGGAAAATCAAAAGACGTTTCTGAAGCCATCGCGAAAGCGGTAGAAGATGCTAAGAAAAACTTGGTGAGAATTCCTTTGAGCGGACAATCTGTTCCACACGAGCAAAAAGGTAAATTTGGCGGAGCGCGTGTATTCTTGATGCCTGCATCACATGGTACAGGAGTTATTGCTGGTGGAGCTGTTCGTTCGGTTCTTGAATCAGTAGGAATCCACGACGTATTGTCAAAATCACAAGGATCATCAAACCCTCATAACGTGGTAAAAGCAACTTTCGATGCTTTATTGCAAATGAGAAGCGCGCACACCATTGCCAAGCAAAGAGGCGTGTCTTTAGAGAAAGTTTTTAAAGGATAATCACAGGAAATTATGGCAAAGTTATTAGTAAAACAAGTTAGAAGCAAAATCAACTGTCCGCTTACACAAAAACGCGGTCTTGAAGCTTTAGGTCTCCGTAAAATGGGACAAACTGTAGAGCACGAGTCAAATCCTGCAATCCTTGGGATGATAAACAAAGTAAAACACTTAGTTTCCGTAACGGAAGTTAAATAACAAATCACAGTGATGAATTTAAGTAACTTACAACCTGCTGAAGGTTCGACGCACAATCAGAATAAGAGATTAGGTCGTGGAGAAGGTTCTGGTAAAGGCGGCACTGCTGCAAGAGGCCACAAAGGAGCCAAATCACGTTCTGGTTATTCTAAAAAGATTGGTTTTGAAGGAGGTCAAATGCCACTTCAAAGACGTGTACCTAAGTTTGGTTTCACAAACATCAATCGCAAAGAGTACGAAGGGGTAAATCTTGATACGCTTCAGCGATTGGTTGATAACGGAATCGTTACCGATGGTGCTGTTGACATGACAGTATACGTAACCAACCGTTTGGCTACCAAAAATGAAATCGTAAAGATTTTAGGACGTGGCGAATTGAAAGCCAAATTGAAAGTGTCCGCTCACAAATTTACTGCAACTGCAAAAGCCGCTATCGAAGCTGCCGGAGGAGAAGCTGTAACCCTATAACCGATCAAGTAAGATGAAGAAATTTTTTGAATCATTAGCCAGTGTTTGGAGAATCGAAGAACTAAAGAATAGAATTCTATTTACCTTATTGCTTCTCGTAGTGTACCGTTTTGGTGCGCATGTTACGCTTCCAGGTATTGATGCTACTCAGTTAAACAGTTTAGCAGGGCAGACTAAAGATGGTATTGGTTCAATTCTGGACATGTTTACAGGTGGTGCTTTCTCGAAAGCCTCTGTATTTGCTCTGGGTATCATGCCTTATATTTCTGCATCGATTGTGGTTCAGTTGATGGGTATTGCGATTCCTTACTTGCAAAAACTTCAGAAAGACGGCGAAAGCGGAAGAAAAAAACTCAACCAAATTACACGTTGGTTGACCATCCTAATCACCTTGGTTCAAGGTCCCGGATACATTTACAACCTATACAGAACCTTGCCAAACAGCGCGTTCATGTTAGGTTTTGATTCTTTCTCTTTCTTGTTCTCTTCGGTGTTGATCTTAACAACAGGTACCATTTTCGCAATGTGGCTTGGAGAAAAGATTACAGATAAAGGAATCGGAAACGGAATTTCCTTGTTGATCATGGTAGGAATTCTCGCGAGGCTTCCACAAGCGTTCATCCAGGAATTTACATCAACGATCACCAACAACAACGGAGGGCCAATGTTATTGGTTCTAGAAGTGATTGTTTGGTTGTTAGTCATCATTGCCTGCGTTCTTTTGGTTATGGCGGTCAGAAGAATCCCGGTACAGTACGCACGTCGCACGACCACCGGAGATTTTGAGCAAGACATGATGGGTGGCAACAGGCAGTGGATTCCACTCAAACTGAATGCATCGGGAGTAATGCCAATCATTTTCGCCCAGGCAATTATGTTCATCCCGGCGGCACTCGCAGGATTGTCACAGTCTGAGACTTCACAGTCAATTGCCGGCGCGTTCAGCAACATGTTCGGATTCTGGTATAACTTCGTATTTGCAACCTTAATCGTTGTCTTTACGTTCTTCTATACCGCAATCACGGTTCCAACCAACAAGATGGCAGATGATTTGAAACGAAGCGGTGGCTTCATTCCCGGTATCAAACCAGGAGTAGACACTTCTGATTTCTTAGATCATGTGATGTCTTTGATTACTTTCCCAGGGTCATTATTCTTGGCGCTAATCGCTGTGTTCCCAGCAATTGTCGTGAGTTTTGGTGTACAACAATCATGGGCAATGTTCTTTGGAGGTACGTCATTGATCATTATGGTGGGTGTTGCAATCGATACGATTCAGCAAATTAACTCTTACCTATTGAACAGGCATTATGACGGCTTGATGAAAAGCGGTAAAAACAGAAAAGCAGTAGCTTAATTTTATGGCAAAGCAATCAGCAATAGAACAAGATGGATCAATAATAGAAGCATTGTCTAATGCAATGTTTCGTGTAGAATTAGAAAACGGACACATCGTTATCGCACATATTTCAGGAAAGATGCGCATGCACTACATCAAGTTGCTTCCCGGCGACAAGGTGAAACTCGAAATGAGCCCTTACGATTTATCCAAAGCAAGAATTACTTACCGTTATTAAAAATAAAACAGATGAAAGTAAGAGCATCAGTAAAGAAACGTAGTGCCGAGTGCATCATCGTTCGCAGAAAAGGAAGATTATACGTAATCAACAAAAAGAATCCTAGATTTAAACAAAGACAAGGATAATTATGGCAAGAATAGCAGGGGTAGACATCCCAAAAAACAAAAGAGGAGTTATCGCTTTAACCTATATCTTCGGAATTGGTAGAAGTAGAGCAGTTGAGATTTTAGAAAAAGCTCAAGTTAGCCAAGATACAAAAGTTCAAGATTGGAATGATGATGAAATTCACGCAATTCGTGATGCCGTATCTTTCTTCAAAATTGAAGGTGAACTACGTTCAGAAGTTTCCTTAAACATCAAACGTTTAATGGATATTGGATGTTATAGAGGTATCCGTCATAGATCTGGTCTTCCATTAAGAGGACAAAGAACTAAAAACAACTCTAGAACAAGAAAAGGAAAAAGAAAAACTGTTGCCAACAAGAAAAAAGCAACTAAATAATAAGTAATATGGCTAAAGCAACTGCAAAAAAACGTAAAGTTATCGTTGAATCAACGGGAGAAGCTCATATTTCTGCTACCTTCAATAACATCATCATTTCTTTGACAAACAAAAAAGGTGAAGTTATTTCTTGGTCATCAGCTGGTAAAATGGGTTTCAGAGGTTCTAAAAAGAACACTCCGTATGCAGCCCAAATGGCAGCAGAAGATTGTAGTAAAGTAGCGTTAGAAGCTGGACTTAAAAAAGTAAAAGTGTATGTAAAAGGACCAGGAAACGGACGTGAGTCTGCGATTCGTTCTTTGCATAATGGTGGAATTGAAGTTACTGAGATTATCGATGTTACTCCAATGCCTCACAACGGATGTCGTCCTCCTAAAAGACGTAGAGTTTAATACTCAAAATTTAATTATAGTATAACTAGATTGAACAACGATTATCGAAGGATAAGACCTGAATTCATAATCTCAATCTTAAACAATTTAAAATGGCAAGATATACTGGTCCAAGTACAAGAATCGCACGTAAATTCGGCGAAGCAATTTTCGGAGATGACAAAGCTTTCGAAAAAAGAAATTATCCTCCTGGACAACACGGGATGGCTAAAAAAAGAGGAAAAAAATCTGAGTATGCTGTTCAGTTAATGGAAAAGCAAAAAGCTAAATATTCTTATGGAATTTTAGAAAAACAATTCAGAAACTTATTCGAAAAAGCATCAGCTACTAAAGGGGTTACTGGTGAAGTTTTATTACAATTATGTGAAGCAAGATTAGACAACGTAGTTTTTAGAATGGGTATCGCTCCTTCTAGAAGAGGTGCTCGTCAAATCGTTTCTCACAGACATATCACTGTTAACGGTGAAAATGTAAACATCCCTTCTTACCACCTTAAACCTGGTGATAAAGTTGCTGTTCGTGAAAAGTCTAAATCATTAGAAGCTATCGAGCGTTCTTTATCAAATTCAAGTCACGTTTATGAATGGATTACTTGGAATAATGAATTAAAAGAAGGTACTTTTGTTTCTGTACCAGCTAGACTTCAAATTCCAGAAAACATTAAAGAACAATTAATCGTAGAGTTGTACAACAAATAATAATTGACTTCAGTCTAAATTATGGCAATATTTAATTTTCAGAAGCCCGATAAAGTTATCATGATCGATTCAACCGATTTCGAAGGAAAATTTGAGTTTCGTCCTCTCGAACCCGGTTACGGATTGACCGTTGGTAATGCGCTTAGAAGAGTGATGCTTTCTGCTTTAGAAGGCTACGCGATTACTTCTGTGCGCATCGAAGGTGTAGACCACGAATTTTCTACGATTTCAGGAGTTGTCGAAGATGTTACCGAAATCATCCTTAACCTGAAACAAGTGCGTTTCAAGCGTCAGATCGAGGACGTTGACAACGAATCGGTGACGATTTCTGTAACCGGTAAAGACCAATTGACTGCAGGTGACTTCCAAAAATTCATCTCAGGATTCCAGGTGTTGAACCCAGAATTGGTGATCTGTAATTTAGACAGCAAAATCAAACTCAACTTCGAGCTTACTATCGAAAAAGGGCGCGGTTATGTTCCTGCAGAAGACAATAAAAAACAAAACGCAGCCATCGGAACCATTTTCACCGACTCTATTTTTACGCCAATCAAAAACGTAAAATACGCCATCGAAAACTTCCGTGTAGAGCAAAAGACAGATTATGAGAAATTGGTTTTCGAAATCAAAACCGACGGTTCCATCAATCCAAAAGATGCTTTAACAGAAGCTGCCAAAGTTTTGATCCACCACTTCATGTTGTTCTCTGACGAAAGAATCACCCTTGAGGCCGACGAAATCGCCCAAACGGAGTCTTACGACGAAGAATCATTGCACATGCGTCAGTTGCTTAAAACCAAATTGGTCGATATGGACTTATCTGTCCGTGCGCTCAATTGCTTGAAAGCAGCCGAAGTGGATACCCTTGGAGATCTTGTATCTTTCAACAAAAATGACCTGATGAAGTTCCGTAACTTCGGTAAAAAATCACTCACCGAGCTCGACGAGCTTGTTGCCGTGAAGAACCTTACCTTCGGAATGGACTTGGCCAAATACAAATTAGATAAAGAATAATAGCTTCCTATTTTGCTCTCCAAAGCGGATTGAGCAAGAGGATGTTTAAAAAAACACGTCATGAGACACGGAAAAAAGAACAACCACTTAAGCAGACAGACTGGACACAGAAAAGCGATGTTGGCCAATATGGCTTGCTCACTTATCGAGCACAAGCGCATCAACACCACTGTCGCTAAAGCCAAAGCGTTAAAGCAATTCGTTGAGCCGCTTATTACCAAATCAAAAGAAGATACAACCCACAACCGTCGTATCGTTTTCGCTTACCTACGTAGCAAATACGCTGTAACAGACTTGTTCCGCGATGTAGCTGCCAAAGTGGGTGATCGTCCGGGAGGTTACACCCGTATCATCAAAGTAGGGAATCGTTTGGGAGATAACGCCGACATGGCGATGATTGAACTTGTAGATTTCAACGAATTGTACAACGGAGGTAAAAAAGAGGAGAAAAAATCAAAAAGCCGTCGTGGCGGAAAAGCAAAAGGCGCAACTACAGCTCCTGCTGCTCCAAAAGCTGCTGCACCGGTTGTTGAAGAAACTCCTGTTGAAACTCCAGAAGCAGTTGTTGAAGAAACAGTTGAGACGCCAGTTGCAGAAGTGGAAACTCCAGAAGTTGACTCGAGCGCTAGCGAACAGGCCGAAGCTTCAGAAGCACCAGCTGCCGACGAGACAGAAGAAAAGAAAGAAGAATAGTGATTTCAACTTTCAACATATCAAGGGACAAGCTTTTAGTTTGTCCCTTTTTTTATATTTTTTTGTGAAGCATAACCATACTTTCTTAAACGGCAACTGTCCCGCTGTCCGCGCTACGCGGTAGCTTGCTCCCATCGGGGCTAAACCCGATGCAACCGTTTTCATAAGATGTTCATAAACGTTCATAAAAAACAATCGCGTGATTTTGCGGCATCATGACATTACCATTAGATTTGCAATAAGGGTACAGGGTGCAAGGTGCAAGGTACAGGGAGAACCTGTACGCCTGTACCCTGAACCCTGCACCAAAAAACAACAACTAACTACACACATGAAATACACAACAAAACATCCTGCGATACTACTCCTATCAGACGGCACCATCTTCCACGGCAAATCCATCGGCATTTCAGGGACCACCTTTGGCGAGCTTTGCTTCAACACAGGCATGACCGGCTATCAGGAAATCTTCACCGATCCTTCTTACTTCGGGCAAATGATCATCGCCACCAATCCGCACATCGGGAATTATGGGGTCAATGACAAAGAGACAGAATCAAATTCAGTTAAGATTTCAGGACTCATCTGCAAGAATTTCAGTTTCAACTATTCACGTCCCGACGCTTCCCAAAGTCTGGAAGAATATTTCCAAAAGCAAAACCTCGTCTGCATCTCCGATGTCGATACGCGCGCGCTCACCGCTTACACACGTGACAACGGCGCCAAAAACGCCATCATCTGCACCGACGGAACGCCAATCGAGGAACTAAAAATGAAGCTTGCGCAAGTGCCAGATATGAAAGGCCTCGAACTGGCTTCAAAGGTTTCCACCAAACAACCGTATTTCTTCGGTAACGAAAACGCCAAATACAAAATATCCGCACTCGATTTGGGCATCAAGACCAATATCCTGCGCAACCTTGCCAAACGCGATTGCTATATTAAGGTGTTTCCTTACGATGCCACTTACCAGGATTTGGCCGCGTTCAACCCAGATGGCTATTTTCTTTCTAACGGTCCCGGCGACCCCGAGCCTTTAGCTGGTGCAATACAGGTTGCCAAAGACATCCTCGCCGACAACAAACCGCTATTCGGTATCTGTCTTGGTCACCAGATTATCGGTCTTGCGAATGGTATCCCAACCTTCAAGATGTTCGGCGGACACCGAGGCATCAACCATCCTGTTAAAAACCTGCTTACCGGAAAAGGCGAAATCACTTCGCAAAACCACGGGTTTGCAGTAAACCGTGAAGCAGTAGAGGCGCATCCCGACATCGAAATCACGCACATTCATATCAACGACAACACCGTAGCGGGCATGCGTATGAAATCGAAAAATTGCTTTTCGGTGCAATACCATCCTGAGGCAAGCCCGGGCCCGCACGATTCGAGTTATTTGTTTGACCAGTTTATAGAGAATATGGCCAAGGTGGCCGTTGCCACAGTATAAAAAAAGGGACCTCATTGCGGGTCCTTTTTTTATATTTTGCCTTTAAGAAATTGGCGCTGGGTTTGTATCCAACGGTCTGTGAGTGCTTTGGTTTGCTGCTTGGCGGCGGCAAGGCTTTCGTTGAATTTGTTTTTGGTAACCGTGAGCTGTTGTTCAAGCAGGTGTAGCTTTTGGGTAGGCTCTGGCTTGTCAAGCTCTGCTTTTTCTGTGTTGTTTAGGTTAGACAACGCCTGGATATAATCTTTATATGCCGGGATCAGTGTTTGGTTGCGCGATGTCAAAAACGCAATCAAATCGGCGTTGGCCACATTGAGTGATTGGTCTACATTGGTTTTTTTGTAGGTTTCAATTTGCGCCAGCGATTCGTTGCAAACTTTGTTTATAAAAGCCACGCATTTATTCACGGTGGCATCGTCGGTGGTCAAAAGCAAATCCCACAATTTCACATCCAATACATTGAGTTTGAAAAAAATCAGGCTTTGGTGCGCGTTGTATTCAAAAGCAATACGGTCGGCAAAATAGCGGTCGTGTTCCAGGCGGTTGCGTTTGCTGAACCAGCGTTTGGCATTGGTGTAATCAACCATCGATGCGTAGTAATTGATTACGTTGCGGGTTTTGGTGTCGAAAAGGGTAGCCATTTCATCCAAATCCAACCCGCGTTGCGCTTGGTAGTCCTCTAATTGCAATGTCTGGTCATCGAGTAGTACCAGCATATTTTGGGTCATTTTCAAAAAGGTGTCCCTAAGCGTGGTGTCACCGCCAAATCCCTTGTCGTTACTGATGATGATGGCATTAATGCGCTCGAGTTTGTTGTGAATTGTGGCTAAAGTGGCCTGCGACCGCGATGCTTTCTCCCCGTTGATCAATGATGCCGAGTGCGCCACCAGCGATTCAGAGATGAAGCGTTCGTTTTTCTCGAAATCGGCAAGATAGGCTTGTGCGGTCCTGTAGTTTTGCGCCTGCGAGGGCGATGACACGGCAACAAGCAACAAAAGACATAAAAGTAAAGGCTTTGCATTCATGGTGATGGCTTTAAAATGGTGGTAATAGACCAGGTTTTCAACACTGGGAGATGCCAATCTTAAGATTAACGACTGGCGAGTTTGCTGTCTGGTAATGTATAGTGCTCGTGGATGTTTTCAAATTCGCTGTTTTTTTGCAGGAACCTGCTGTTGGCGATTACCCAATGGTCCACCATCGCTTTTTTGGTCGCCTGGATCTGATCGAAGGCAGCAAAGAACGCATTCTTTTTAGCGTTGAATGATTTCACCTTCTGGTTGTAGGCAGCCACAGATGCGGTGGTCTCTGGTCCTTTAGAAGCTTTGAGCGCAGCGAGTTGGGCAGACGCTTCGGCGTAAGCGGTAAATAAGGTGCCGAAAGCCGATTCCTGGCTGGCGATCAGGTTGGCAAATCTAACATTGGCCTCATTTAAAGAATTGTCTTTGAATACGTCTTTGTATTGGTTGGTTTTGCTGACGACATCCTGATGGAAGGCTTCAATGAGTTGCAGGCATTGGGCCACACCCGATTGGTCTTTGGCGTGGAGCAGATTGACCAACTTTTGGTCGATGACGTTCATTTTGTAGAATAAAAAGTTCTGCCTGGCGTTGTATTCGAGCACATTTTTTTCGCTCTTGTTTTTGAATCCCACGTTGAATTGCGATCCGAAAACCCTTTTGCTTTTGTCGAAGTTTTTGACTTCCTGGTAATATTCGGTCATCGCTTTCTCCTTTTGTGTCAGGTTGGCGAGGATCTTGTCAAAACGTAATGCACTTTGATAATCGTAGTCATTGAGGATCAGGCTGCCGTTTTTAAGGGATTCGATTGTTTTTTCATTCATCTTAATGAAACTGTCGCGCAACAGCGTATTGTTCTCAAACCCTTTGTTGTTGGTGAGCAGGTTTTTATTGATGCTGGCCAGTTTGTCTATGATTCGTCCAGAAGTGGTTTGCGAACGACTATCGCGCTGCGACTCTACAATCGTAGCCGAATAATCGATCAATGCTTTTTTGACAAACATCTCGTTTTTGCCAAAGTCATCCATATAGGCTTCTATTGTGCGATAATTCTGGGCGTGCAGCGATCTTGAAAACAAAGCCATCAAGGCAACCAGCACAATCATTACCGATTTGCGGTTTGCTGTTTGAAGAAAAAGGGTACTATTTTTCATAACGTAAGTTGTTGAGTGATAAGGCAAAGTTATAGTGCCAAGAACCGCTTCGTGTTGCAGCATCTTACGAAATGTTTGTAGGATTTCAGGAAATGAATTGGAATGTTGTAAATTTTAATTATTGAAAATCAAGCTGTTATGACTTTATTTTCGATTAAACCAGATATCATTATTCTTTTTGAATCGACCAGAAGTGCGACAATTGCGGTGGCGGGCTGAAAATCAGTTCCATCAGGCTGGACTTTTGCGACCGAACCCAACCCTGTGGCTTACGATAACGATTACGTTGATAATTATTTGGATTTATCCGTAGCGATTGATCAAGTTCCAATATATTTGCAACAACAATCATTCAAAATAACACGACATGAGCATCATCATCAAAATCCACGCAAGACAAATTTTCGATTCCAGGGGAAATCCAACCATCGAAGTTGATGTAGTAACAGAAAATGGCGTACTCGGACGTGCCGCCGTTCCGTCAGGAGCCTCAACAGGTGAACACGAAGCCGTAGAATTGCGCGACGGAGGCAAAGCCTACTTAGGGAAAGGGGTTTTGAAAGCCGTAGAAAATGTCAATACCAAAATAGCCGAAGAATTGCTCGGTGTTTCTGTTTTCGAACAAAACAAGATCGACCAGCTCATGATCGACCTGGATGGCACCGACAACAAATCAAACCTGGGTGCCAATGCCATCCTTGGTGTTTCGTTGGCTGCTGCGAAAGCTGCCGCGAATGAACTCGGTTTGCCTTTGTACCGTTACGTGGGCGGCGTGTCTGCCAACACGCTTCCGGTACCCATGATGAACATCATCAATGGCGGCTCGCACTCGGATGCACCGATTGCGTTCCAGGAATTCATGATCATGCCCGTAAAAGCGACGTCTTTTTCACAATCGCTGCAGATCGGGACAGAGATTTTCCATCACCTCAAAAAAGTGTTGCACGATCGCGGTTTGTCGACTGCTGTTGGTGATGAAGGCGGATTTGCACCCAACCTCGCGGGCGGAACCGAGGATGCACTCGATACCATCAAAAAAGCCACAGAAAACGCCGGTTACAAATTTGGCGAAGAAGTAATGATCGCACTCGACTGCGCGGCTTCTGAGTTCTACGTGAACGGTAAGTACGATTACACCAAGTTTGAAGGCGAAACCGGGAAAATCCGTTCGTCGCAAGAGCAAGCCGATTATTTGGCTGAACTTGCCTCCAAATATCCAATCATTTCTATTGAAGATGGTATGCAGGAAAACGACTGGGCAGGCTGGAAATACCTTACCGACAAAATCGGTGGCCAGGTACAATTGGTGGGCGACGACTTGTTCGTGACCAACGTAGAGCGCCTGTCTAAAGGAATCTCCGAAAAAACAGCCAACTCGATTTTGGTCAAAGTGAACCAAATCGGAACATTGACAGAAACCATCGCCGCAGTCAACATGGCCAAAAACGCAGGATATACTTCTGTCATGTCGCACCGTTCGGGCGAGACCGAAGACAACACGATTGCCGATTTGGCTGTTGCCTTGAACTGCGGGCAAATCAAAACCGGTTCGGCTTCACGTTCAGACCGTATGGCCAAGTACAACCAGCTATTAAGGATCGAGGAGGAGTTGGCCGATACGGCTTATTTTCCGGGATTGAAAGCTTTTAAGGTGAAATAATACCAAAAAGCATTTACTATTGAAAACCCGATGGCTTGTACATCGGGTTTTTGCGTTTGCTATGACAGCCAAATTGCAATCCTTTTCATTTTCTCGGCCAAACCGCACATTTCCTCATTCGTGTATTTTTGGGAATACAGAAATGTTACATTTGTTTCGAGCAATAAGCCAGCAAATGAAAAAGCATTTCCTATCCTATTTTTTTGTGTTCCTGTGCATGGCGGGACAATCGCAAAATAAAGCGATTGACAGCCTCGACGGGATTTTGCGGACGGCCAAAAACGACATCGATAAGACGCAGGCACTCAACGCCATGGCCAATGCCTACAAAACGGTCGACCCAAAGAAAATGCAAGATTACGCACTCCAGGCGCTGCAGTTGTCACAAAGAATCCAATACCGCATAGCAGAGGGCGAGGCTAGGCTCAATCTCGGGAACGTTGCTATTATTCAGGGGGATTATGGTAAGGCGTTGCAACATTTTGCCGCAGCGCAAACTGTCTTTGAAAATGAGTTGCAGTCTGATGCCAAAAACAAACAGCGCACCCAAAAAGGTTTGGCCAAAGCCTACGGCAGCATCGGGATCGTGTTTGCCGAGCAGAGTAATTATGCCAAAGCGCTGCAGTACCACCTCAAGTCAGTGAAGATTTATGAGGCGGTTGGCGACCTTAAGAAATGCGCGCAGGTGTACAACAATATTGGTGTGGTGTACAAATCGCGCTCAGAAGATTTCAAGGCGCTCGACTATTTTCTCAAAGCGCAAAAAATACAAACCAAGGTCAACGACCCAGAGATTGGCATTACGCTCACCAACATCGCCAACAGTTACCTCAAACAAAACAACCTCGCCAATGCCGCCGATTACTACGCCAAGGCAAAAATGGCGATAGACCAAACCGGTGATGCACGCGCATTGGGTGAGTGGTACAACAATATGGGATTGTGCTACAAAGCCGAGCGTCGGCCGATTAAGGCGATAGAAAGCTGGAATGCAGCAGTGGCGGCGTTCAATAGTATCGGAGACAAATTCGGGATTGCCGACACGTATTTGTACCTCGGGCAACTCTATCTGGAGCAAGGCGATACGGCGAATGCTTTGGCTTCGGCACAAATGGTGCTGAAGTTTGCCAAGGAACTGCAGATCCTCGAACAAACCGTTGAAGCCCAAAAACTGCTCAGTTCCATTTACGACCGCCAGCAAAATAAAGTACTCGCGCTAGAGCACCACCGTTTGTACAGTATCGCCAAAGACAGCCTCAACAATGCCGAGAACATCCGCAAAGGCGTTGAGCTCGAGATGAATTTTGAGTTCGAGAAACGCGAGTTGTTGCAGAAAAAGGAAATGGAGCAGAAAGAACTGCTGCTCCATGAACAAACCAAACAAGAACGGCTCAAATTGATTTTCACGGGATTGGTATTGCTGCTATTGGCGATTCTGGGCTTCCTTTTCTATAGCCGACTACAGCTCAAGAAGACGCTCACCTTGCAAAAGGAACTCGCCGAATACGAGCAGAAAGCGCTGCACCTGCAAATGAATCCGCATTTTGTTTTCAATTGTTTGGGATCGATTTCTAGTTTCATTGTGAAGAACGGTACCGATTCGGCCATCAAATACCTCGCGAAATTCTCTAAACTCATGCGACTCACGCTCGAATATTCTAAGCTGTCGCTGATACCGATCGACAAGGAAATCCAAAGCTTGCAGAATTACCTCGAACTCGAACAGCTGCGTTTCAATCACAAATTCAATTTTGAGATCATCAAGGACAAGGCAATTGAAGACGATTTGGCCTTGCCGCCGTTGCTTTTACAGCCTTTTGTGGAGAACGCGATCATCCACGGTGTGATTCCGAGCAAGGAAATGGGCACGATCAGCATCCAGTTCAAACTGCAGGACGACCAGTTGGTTTGTGTGATTGCAGACAACGGCATCGGTTATGAGACTTCGCGCACGATCAAGGAAAATTCGGTTTCGGTGCACCAGTCGATGGCGCTCGACATCACCCGCAAACGGCTCGAGATGATATCGGCCTCGACCGCCAAAAACGCCAATGTGAAAATAGAAGAACTACGCGACGGTGACCAAACCATCGGTACCCGGGTTACTTTGCTGTTGCCCGTACAATATGCATTAAAAAACAACAAGATATGATTACAGCGGTATTGATCGACGATGATGAGAACCTCAGGGACGGCATGAAAGGGTTGCTTGCGTTGTACGCGCCCGAAATTAAAATCATTGGGGAAGCCGAAGATGTACAGACCGGCACGGCCATTATTGAAAAATTGCGCCCGCAAGTAGTGTTCCTTGATATCCTGCTTCACGATGGGACAGGTTTTGACATCCTCGAACAATTGGCCAAACGCAACGGGAAAACCACCTCGCACATTGTGTTCATTACGGCGCATGAGGAGTATGCCATCAAGGCGTTCCGGTTTAGCGCGCTCGATTTCCTGCTCAAACCCGTGGATCCCGACGAATTAGAAAAGGTCATCGCAAAGATTAAGGAAGTCCTGGAAAAGAATGAGAGCTACGCGCACATCGACCTGCTCATTGAAAACATCCGCAAGAAAGTAGACAATTACAAGCGGATTGCGCTTTCTACCGCCGACGGCATCCATGTTTTTGAGGTGAGCGACATCATCCGCTGTGAAGGCGAGGACAATTACACGACGTTTTACATCAAGAACAATAAGCCAGTTATTATCTCGCGTACGCTTAAGGAATATGAGGATTTGCTGGGTGAATATGGGTTTGAACGCATTCACCAGTCGCATTTGATTAACCTCGCGTATCTCAAGTCGTACATCAAGAAAGACGGCGGTTATGTGGTGATGGCCGACAACGCGAATTTGCCGATTTCGCAGCGCAAAAAAGAACGGCTGCAGGAACTCATCAAAGCTTTTTAAACCAGAACAAAATACTAACCTTTATACCCAATTATGATGAAAAAATTACTCACCCTTTTGTTAGTCCTGTCTGCGGCGGTATCGCAGGCGCAGGTCATTAATTTCCCCGATCCGAATTTAAAAACGGCTTTGTTGAATTCGCCTTTTGTGATGGATTTGAATGACAATTTTTTAACCAGCCCGGATCTTGATTTTAGTGGAGACATTGAAATAGACGAAGCCTTGCAGATTGGGACTATAATCGTAGAGAACGCCAACATTTCTGATCTTTCGGGAATGGAGTTTTTTGCCAACCTGAAGCAGTTTTCTTGCGCCGACAACCAAATCACCACGCTGGCGCCGCTCCAGAATATGGTATCGCTGCAACAGCTGTATACAGCAAACAACCAGTTGGTTTCGGTCGATCTGTCGGCTGGATTTACCCAATTGACCGATTTTGATTTTGTGGGCAATACTTTGGATTATTTGAATTTGGAGGGTTGCAGCGCCCTGACTTACATCAACCCTATGGCCACCGCTAACCTTGTTTATTTCAACATCCGCAATTGCTCGAGCCTTACGACCTTCAATGTGACCTCGCCAGCCTTGGTATTCATTGATTTCACCGGCTGTACGGCCTTGAACAACCTGACGATTTGGGACTCGCACCTTATTACCATGGATTTTACCAACGTGAGTTGCCAGACGATCAATCTACAAGGAAACCTCGGGGTTATTTCAATGACCTTTGGCAACAACCCAAATCTGTCGAACCTCAATATATTCGGGAGCAGCATGGAGACGCTCGATGTTTCTGGCCTGCCTGTGTTGAGCTCATTCTGGTGTGCCAACAATCCGAACCTAAAAACCATTTACGCAAAGAATGGTGCGAATGAGTCGTTTGTTTTGGGTAATAATCCCAACCTGGAGTTTGTTTGTGTAGACGATTCGCAAGTGGATGCCGTGCGTACCTACCTAGATGGGAATAGTTTGGCAAACGTGGCCTGCAGTTCGTATTGCTCTTTCACACCGGGTGGCAATTACAACACGATTACCGGGATTGCCCGATTTGATGGCAACTCTAATGGTTGTGATGCGACTGATTTGACGCCCAACAACATCAGGTTCAACATTTCAGACGGTACCAATACCGGTGCGTCGTTCACGAACAATACCGGCAATTATACCTTTTATACACAAACGGGCAATTTCACGGTGACGCCATCGGTAGAACACCCTACGTTTTTTAATTTTTCACCGGCCTCGGCTACGATTCCTTTTGCCAACAACAATAATAATATTGCCACACAGAATTTTTGCATCACGGCCAATGGCGTACATTCGGATGTAGAAATGACCATTTCGCCTGTCACTCCTGCGCGTCCCGGTTTTGACGCGGTCTATCAGTTGTCTTACAAAAACAACGGCAACAAGACCGAGACCGTTTTCCTCAATTTTGGTTACGATGAAAGCCGCATGGATTTCGTATCGGCCTCTGTCGCGCCAACCGGATCAGGTCCGGGCGCTTTGGGATTCACGATTTTCAACCTGCGTCCTTTTGAGAACGGCAGTGTTTTGGTGACGTTAAACATTAACGCGCCAACCGATACGCCTGCTGTGAACGTCGGAGATGTTTTACCATTTACGTCATTCATTGATGTAAGCGTCGATGAAAATTGGGCAGACAATAGTTTCCCTTACAGCCAAACCGTTGTGGGTTCATTTGATCCCAATGACATTACGTGTCTTGAAGGCAATGTGGCACCGGTCAGCTCGATTGGCAACTACCTGCATTACGCGATTAATTTTGAGAATACCGGTACTGACTTTGCCGAGAATATCGTGGTGAAAATGGTGGTCGATCCGGCGCAGTTCAATCTTGGTTCGTTGCAATTGATCAACGCCTCGCATGCAGCCGACGTGAAAATTTCTGGGAATGTAGTGGAGTTTGTCTTCAAACAAATCTACCTCAATATCGGTGGGCACGGACACATCCTGCTCAAATTGAAAACAAATGCGGGTCTCACTGTGGGCTCGATGGTTTCCAGAAGGGCAGATATTTATTTTGATTACAACCTACCCGTGGATACAGGTTTGGCCAATACGACTTTCCAATTATTGGCTAAGGACCAGTTTGCAATCGATCAATCGGTGGTTGTGTCGCCCAACCCGACCAGTGGCGTGTTTAATGTTAGAGCCAGTTCAATGATACAATCGGTAGCGGTGTACGATTTACAAGGCAGGATTGTGGCAACTCATTTATTAGGTGAGACAGCAGCTGCGATAGACATTTCGGCGTATGCCAATGGGGTTTACTTTGTTAAAGTTAAAACTGCAAATGGCAGTCAAGTCCAGAAATTGGTAAAAAAATAAAATGAAATTAGTTGGTTAAAATGAAGCGCACCGGTCAAAATGGGGCGCTTCTTTTTTTGCGGTAAGATGTATATCAATCTTGCAACTTTTATATAATTATTAACGATTTCGCTGCACTATTCTTTTTTTAATTCATTCTAAATTCCATAGATTTGTTAAATTATTATTTTACTCGATAAATATCCATTTAACATGTCAAAAACTGCAATACTAGAACTAGACGGGAAGAAGTATGAATTTCCGGTAATCGTTGGGAGTGAAAATGAAGTAGCGATTGATATTAACAAATTACGCGATTTGTCGGGTGCCATTACAATGGATCCCGGGTATAAAAATTCAGGCTCTTGTAAGAGCGACATTACGTTCCTTGACGGGGAAGATGGTATTCTTCGTTACCGCGGCTATTCTATCGAGGATTTGGCCGACAAAGCCAATTTCCTTGAAGTAGCTTACCTCGTTATTTTTGGTGAATTGCCAACCACCAAACAGTTGGAGCAGTTTGAAAATGACATCCGCAAATACACGCTGGTCAATGAGGAAATGAAAAACATCATTGACGGCTTTCCAAAAACCGCGCATCCGATGGGCGTTTTATCGTCATTAACCAGTGCGCTTACCGCTTTCAATCCAAAAGTAGTCAACGTAGACAACGAAAAGGAAATGTACGAAGCGGTTTGCAAAACCATGGGGAAATTCCTGGTGATTGCCACCTGGACGTACAGAAAAATGATGGGTTACCCGCTCAATTATTATGACAATACCAAAGGCTATGTTGAGAACTTCATGCATTTGATGTTTGAATTGCCAACCGGTCCATACAAAGCCAATCCAACGGTTATTGATGCACTCGATAAATTGTTCATCCTGCATGCCGACCACGAGCAAAACTGTTCTACATCTACCGTAAGGATGGTAGGTTCATCACACGCGGGCTTGTTCGCCTCAATCTCTGCAGGCGTTTCGGCACTTTGGGGACCTTTGCACGGCGGCGCCAACCAAGCGGTACTTGAAATGCTCGAAGCCATCCAGAAAGACGGTGGCGATGCCGACAAATACATGGCCAAAGCCAAAGACAAGGATGATCCATTCCGTTTGATGGGCTTCGGTCACCGCGTTTACAAGAATTTCGACCCACGCGCACGTATCATCAAGAAAGCGGCGGATGAGGTTTTGAGTACTTTGGGTGTCGACGATCCGGTATTATCGATTGCAAAAAAATTAGAAGAAGCAGCACTTGTTGACGATTATTTCGTATCAAGGAAATTGTACCCGAACGTTGATTTCTATTCAGGAATCATTTACCGCGCACTGGGAATCCCAACCGACATGTTCACCGTTATGTTTGCTATTGGCCGTTTGCCTGGCTGGATTGCACAATGGAAAGAAATGCGCGTCAATAAAGAGCCGATCGGTAGGCCGAGGCAAATTTATACCGGGCATCCGTTACGGGATTTTACGCCGGTTGAGAAAAGATAAACAGCTACTTTTAAATATGAGCCACTCTGAAAAGGGTGGCTTTTTTTATTTCTTAAAAGCTTTAACAAGAAGTAGGGTTTTCCCCCAGTTGCAGATGTCTACAACGATTTACCTTTATGAGATAACTTAAAACAATCATTATGAAAACAAATCAAATTTTTTTAATGGCGTTTCCGGAACAGGAGGTTCACCTACGCCATACATCATCGACGCCCAAAATATATATACAGACGATGGTATACTTGACTCAGACAGGATAGTCAACATGAATGAAAAGAGGTTGATTTTCGACACCCAGACAAACGGTAGGATATACGTAGGTGACGTTAGTGCTTCACCTTTCGGTGTCGCAAATTTCCCAACAGTGGCTGGAGCAGATAACAACTATAAATTGTTAGCGGCAACCAGCCAGTTAACGGATGCAGGTTAGGCCTCCCACAATGGGTCTGGAAACAACAATGTGAACCCATTCTGGTTGACAACGACGATATCCCAGCCAATTACCAAACCGTCGAAGAACAACGTTCCAATTACATCGAAGCAACCAACCGGGTCAATGTTGACTCCAGGTTGCTTTATCACGCGCAAAATTATATCGAATTGTTGCCCACGACCAATTCCTTGACCGACATCGGATTTGAAGCCGTTTACGGATCCCAATTTGAGGCAGATGTCAAACCTTGCGGAACGCCCTTCAGCTACCGATTATCTTCGGGTAACGGTTCTGGCGATGACTTGGACATTAAGAGTCAACTGTCAGGTAGAATAAACGTTTACCCCAACCCAACCAACAAATTCATCACCATTTCCTATGGTGATGCGCTGTTGAAAACGGTAAGCATTTATTCAATGGATGGAAAACTGATGCTCGTACAACAAGTAAATAGCAACGCAAACGAAGCCGATGTTTCTGGTTACGCAAAAGGCGTTTATCTAATTTCTGCAGAAACCGCCGACGGCAAAATCCTCAAAAGCAAATTCGTGAAAAATTAAATCTCACGGATTACCCTTTAAAAGCCCTGCAAGTTTGCAGGGCTTTTTTATATTTGCCCTATTGTAACCATTTATGTCCATAAAAAAACTATTAACGATTGACATAGACAGCAAAAGGATTTTCGGACTCGATATCCTGCGTTGTTTCGCCATTCTATTTGTCGTCTTTGGCCACGCCAATTTATTGTTGCCTGCGAGTGTTGCAGCAGTTCTGGATCATTTCGTACTTGACGGCGTAAGCATTTTTTTTGTACTTAGTGGTTTTTTGATTGGAGGAATACTTATCAAATTGCTCGAGAAAAATGAATTGACTTTTAAGCTCGTTCTGGATTTCTGGCAGCGCCGTTGGTTTAGAACTTTACCCAATTATTTTTTGATACTTAGTGTTCTATGTTTACTGAGCCTTTTATTCGAGCCGGGATTTAACATCCTTAGTACGCCGCGATATTTTGTTTTTTCTCAAAACTTATACCGTCCGCATCCGTTGTTTTTCCCGGAAGCCTGGAGCCTGAGCATTGAGGAGTGGTTCTACCTGCTGCTTCCTACCACGATTCTTTTTGCGGTCTTCGTGCTGCGTTTCAAATTGAGAAAGGCATTGCCACTCACGATTTTTTCTATCATTATCGCCGTGACCGCTTTTCGGTTTTTCAGGTACAGCCACATGCAGGAAGTCAACCTCGAAATCTGGGATATTTATTTCAGGAAACAGGTTCTTACAAGGCTTGACAGTTTGATGTATGGTGTTTTGGGTGCCTATTTGGCCTACTATAAAAACGACCTTTGGCTGCGGCACAAGGTGCTATTATTTGCCACCGGATTGCTGTTGTTGGTTTTGCCAGGTTTTATTGCCGAACGCCAATACGGGTCAATTTATTGGAGTGTGTTTTCATTTTCGGTCAATGCGCTGGCCACTTTGTCGCTACTGCCTTATTTGGGAACCGTCAAGACCGGAAGCGGCAGACTCTACAAAGCGGTCACATACATTTCACTGGTTTCCTATTCCATGTACCTGATTAATTTTTCTATTGTCATGGGCTGGATTATCAACAGGCTGCCACTCCAAGGATATGGCGGGCTCACACAAAGCGTTGTTTCATACGGATTGTTTTGGATACTCACCATTGTTTTCTCCATCCTTCTCTACAAATATTTTGAGCTTCCCACCACCAAATGGCGGGATAAAATTAAATAGCTGTAACCAAACGGCATGGTTCAAATCTTTTCGTCAATTCTGTTTTACAGCTAGAGTCCTTTCTATATATTTGCGAACGCCTCGAGCACTTTTGGGCAACAACCAGAGTAAATAGACTGTTATGCTAGCTTTGAACGTTAAAAACGAAACATCCCGATTGCGCGCCGTAGTGCTCGGAACCGCCGTAAGTAATGGGCCCACACCGCCTGCCGAAAACGCTTACGACCCCAAATCACTCGAACACATTCTTGCCGGGACCTATCCCGTAGAAGCCGATATGGTCGCCGAAATGGATGCCTTCAACAAAGTTTTTGAAAAATACAACGTGAAGGTTTTTCGTCCGCAGCTTGTGGAGAATGAAAACCAGATTTTTACGCGCGACATTGCCTTTGTGATTGACGACGTGATTATAGAAGCCGGCATCTTGCCAGAAAGGGACAAGGAGTTTCCGGCCATCCAATATGTGATTGACCAGATCGACCCAAGGAAAGTTATCCGCATTGAAGACAAAGACAAGATCCACATTGAAGGTGGAGACGTCATTTTGTGGAACGATTACATTTTTATCGGGACCTATTATGGTGCCGATTACAGCCAGATCAAAACCGCCAGAACCAACAAAGCCGGGATTGATTTGATTAAAAACCTGTTCCCGCACAAAAAAGTGCTCACTTTTGACCTCGTCAAATCTTGGGAAGACGCACGAGACAACGCCTTGCACCTCGATTGCTGTTTCCAGCCGGTAGGCCACGACAAGGCGATCATTTACAAAGGCGGATTCCGCGATGAAGCCGAATACCAACAATTGGTGGATTTGTTTGGGATGGACAACCTTTTCCATATCACGCGCGACGAAATGTATCACATGAATTCTAACGTATTCTCTATAGCGCCCGATGTGGTAGTGTCTGAAAAGAACTTCACACGACTCAACGCCTGGCTGCGCGAGAATGGCTTTACGGTAGAGGAAATTCCCTACGCCGAAATTGCCAAACAAGAAGGATTGCTGCGGTGTTCAACCTTACCGCTGATTAGAGATTGATGCCCGCGTTAGGGATAGAAGCGAAAATCTTTTATTGACGACAGGAAATAAAAATTGCAGCGGATAGCCCGACCCGCAGGGAACGCCATAAAAAATAAACTATGAAACAGACAACCAATGCCATATTGATGGTGCGTCCGGTAGCTTTCCGGATGAATGAACAGACTGCGGTGAACAATTATTACCAGAAGGTACTCGATAATTTATCGGCCGAAACCGTGAACGCGAAAGCGCAGGAAGAGTTTGATACTTTCGTGAACAAGTTACGAATGGTGGGTGTAGATGTAACGGTGGTTGAGGATACGCTCAAGCCCGACACGCCCGACTCGATTTTTCCCAACAACTGGATCTCTTTCCATGAAAACGGCGATGTGGTCCTGTACCCAATGTTTGCCGAAAACCGCCGTAGCGAGCGCCGTGAAGACGTACTCGATATCTTGGAGGACAAAGGTTTTGTGGTCAATGAGATTATGGATTACACTTCGGCCGAGCAGGACGGGATTTACCTGGAAGGTACGGGAAGTTTACTGCTGGATCGCGAGAACGAAAAGGCATATTGTGCGCTATCACCGCGTGCCGACGAGGAATTGTTTATTGAATTCTGTGAGGATTTTGATTACGCGCCCGTGATTTTTGAGGCGTACCAAACCGTCAACGGCAAGCGCGAGCTGATTTACCATACCAATGTGATGATGTGCATCGGTGATACTTTTGCGGTGATTTGCGCCGATTGTATCGATGACAAACAAGAGCGCAAGATGGTATTAGACAACCTGCGTGCCGACGGTAAGGAAATCATTTTGATTTCTGAAGACCAGGTGAATAATTTTGCTGGGAACATGCTCGAAGTTCAGGGAAGTGATGAACGAAGATACCTTGTGATGAGTGCCTCGGCCCACCAGAGCCTGACCAAAAAGCAGATTGCGCAGATTGAGGAACACGTGACCATTTTGAGCTCGAGCCTGGATACGATTGAAGCTTGTGGCGGAGGTAGTGCGCGGTGTATGATGGCGGAGGTTTTTTTGCCGAAGAATTAATTTTTAGTACTGAATCCCCATTAAAAAAGTTCCCACGTTCAATGGCATATTGAACGTTGGAACTTTTTCTATTGTTGTTTAGCGTTTAGATCCCTCGGATGATAGAGAGCACCGAACTGATAATATATTGGATTCCGATGGCAATGGTCAAAAATCCCACAATCCTCGAAATCGCCACAATCCCCGAAGTTCCGAGCATCTTAGACAAATAATGCGCGCCGCGTAAAATGACGTAAATGGCCAGCGCGTTACCCAGTATGGCCAAAGAAGAAATGATGATTTCTATGGTTGTATGGTGTTCCTGGTAAAAGGTGATGAGCAAAGACATAGAGCCAGGTCCGGCAAGCATGGGCATGGCGAGTGGCGTAAGCGCAATGTCATTGCGTACCTGGATTTCCTGCTCGACCTTTTTGTTGATCCCTTTGTTTTTATTGAATTGCCCGTTGAGCAGTGAAAAGCCCGAACTCGCGATGATGATACCGCCAGTAATGCGCAGCGCGGTAATCGTAATTCCAAAAAATTCCAGAACGTAACGTCCAACCAAAAAGGCAATCATCAAAATGATGAACACGTCTATGGCCGTCCAGAGCGAAATGCGCGCGCGTTCCTTTTTGGTATCGTCCTGCGTAAGCCCGACAAAAATAGGCACCGTACCAATTGGATTCAAGACCGAAAACAACGCGAAAAATAAATAAATGAAAAGTTCCATGGTTTTTGTGCAAAGTTAATTTGGGGGTCGCTAACAAAGTTAAGATTAAAATTAATCTAACGTTAAAAATAGATCCTGCAAAATGTCATTTTTGTACTTTTGGCGCATGGAAAAGAAGAAAACCATGGTGCTCGGCGCCACGACCAAAGAAGACCGATACGCCAACCGCGCCATCAAAGCGCTCGTCAATCATGGGCATCCGGTGCTTGCCATAGGGCAACACAACGGCGAAGTTGCCGGTATAAAAATCCACACCAAGACGATTCCTGCCACCAATGTAGATACCGTTACGCTCTACCTCAATGCGCGCAACCAGCGCGAATACTACAATTATATCGTGGAGACGCATCCCAAGCGCGTCATTTTCAATCCGGGAACCGAGAATCCAGAACTTTATCAATTGCTCAAAAGCAACAACATCGGCATAGATGCGTCGTGTACGTTGGTGTTGTTGGCGACTGGGCAGTATTAATAGTTGAAGTTTTACGGACATTGAGCATTTCAACCTTCAACGTTCGTTAATCGTTGTTCAACCTTTAAAATCGGACGCGATAATTAGTTTTTTTAGAAGCTGTTCCTGCTGTCCGCTATATCTTTGGTTTCTTAAAGAAAGAAACCAAAGGATGCCGCTTCCATCAGGGCTAGGGCTCCGATTTCCATACTTCAGCATTCGTTGCTGAGCGTTTTTTGTTCAAAATTTTTGAAGGTTCAATGTTGTTTAAAGAACTTTGAACTTCGAAGTTTAAAACCGCGTCTGTTTATCGGCAGGCCGTGAAATCAACCACAATCCCAAAAACGTAATCAATCCGTTCACGATGATCAGTTCGTTGTCAAAAACATAATCCCCAAACAGCGCCGCCGAATTCTTGCTGATGGCAAAGCAAATTGCCGGAGCCACCACGCAAACCAGTGGTACGAGCTTATCGTGTACCGTTTTCGATTTCACGAACAACCCAAACGCATACAATCCCAACAATGGCCCATAAGTGTAGGACGCAATCTTAAAAATCATGCTCACCACCGACGCATCGTTGATTGCGTTGAAGAGCACAATCACCAGAAACATCAAAAACGAAAAACCAATGTGTACAAAGTGCCTCGTGCGCACCACGTTCGGTTTATTTGAGTTTTCGGCTTTGTCCATTCCAAGGAAATCCACGCAAAATGAGGTCGTAAGCGCCGTGAGTGCCGAGTCGGTCGTGGCAAAGGTCGCCGCGGTGAGCCCAAGCAGAAAGACAACCGACGGAATAAAGCTCAAGTGATGAAAGGCGATTTCAGGAAACAGCAAGTCGGTACGCGGTTTTCCGGTAATCAAATCGGTTGGCACGGCGATGCCGTTTTTCTCGGCATACATGTACAACAAAGCACCCACGCTTAAAAAGAAAATATTGATAACGACGAAAATTCCGGTGAAGGTGAACATGTTTTTTTGCGCTTCGCCGATGTTTTTACAGCTCAGGTTTTTTTGCATCAAATCCTGGTCAAGGCCCACCATGGCTATGGTTACGAAGATTCCGCCGAGAATTTGTTTCCAGAAATAGTTGCCCTTCATGAAATCCTCAAAGAAAAACACTTTAGAATAATTACTATTCTTGACTTTCTCGAAAGCTTCAAAAACACCCAAATCGAGGCTGTTGCACACAAAAAATATCGTGAGGAACACCGAGGATACCAGGAAGAACGTCTGTAAGGTATCGGTAATGATGATGGTTTTGAGCCCGCCGCGATAGGTGTAGGCAAAAATCAAAGCGAGTGAAATCAGCACGGTCACGGCAAATGGCACTTGATAAAAATCAAAGACATAACGCTGCAAAACAATAACCACCAAATACAAACGGAATGAGGAACCAATTGTTCGGCTGATCAAAAATATCGTCGCAGCCGACTTATAACTGATGTGACCGAGTCGTTGCTCAATGTATCCGTAAATAGAAGTAAGGTTCATACGATAATACAAAGGCAATAAAATTTTCGCAATAATGATAAAACCAATCGCGTTGCCCAATACAAACTGGAAGTATTTGAATTGGTTGTCGGGATTGCCCACTTCGCCGGGAACCGAAATAAAAGTCACTCCCGAAAGCGCCGTGCCAATCATACCAAAAGCCACCAAATACCACTTTGAATTCTTGTTGGCTTTGAAAAACGCGTCATTGCCCGAATCTTTTTTGCTTACCAAATGAGAGACGAGCAGCAGTAGTCCGAAGTAAACAACTATGAGCGATAATATGGTGAATGGAGTCATAGGAAAGGGTTCAAGGTTCAGGGTTCTGGGTTCGTCATTCGACATTTGTCATTCCATTCGTCATCCGACAATTTTCCCGACGCAAAATACAAACTTTATTAAAATTTCACAGCACAGGTTTCTGTAAATCCTTTTGTGAAGCGATTGATTATCGTTGTGGGTTGCGATGCCACCCTCCAAACGCGACAGTTCAACCGTAAAGGCCTTTACACTATTGACGGCCGCAGGCTAGAACGCTTGAACCCACGATATACTTATGGTCCTGAAAACAGGGATGCTTTTTTTTTAACGCACCCGAACGCAAATCATATGCGGGTTTTAGTCACGAACAGCAGCAAAATGGGATGGCATCGGGATTGGTTTTGGGTTTTGAAGTCTGCTTGAATTAATTACCTTTGCGCCATGGAATTTTCTTCGAAATTATTGGAGCGCGCCGTGCATGAAATGTCGCAATTACCCGGAATCGGGAAGCGCACAGCACTCCGGCTGGTGTTGCACTTGCTCAAACAACCCAAAGAGCAGACGGCGTTTTTGTCTGAAGCCTTGACACAGTTGCGCGGCGAAGTGAAATTCTGTACCTCGTGCCACAACATTTCTGACGTAGCGCTGTGTGAAATCTGCGCCAACGAAAAGCGCAACCACTCGGTGATATGTGTGGTAGAAGACATTCGCGACGTAATGGCTATAGAAAACACACGCCAGTTTCGTGGGATTTACCATGTTCTCGGCGGGAAAATTTCGCCCATTGATGGCGTTGGACCAAGCCAGCTCAACATCCAGACGCTTGTGGATAAAGTCAAATCGGGTGGAGTGGATGAATTGATTTTTGCCCTCAGTTCAACAATGGAGGGCGATACCACCAACTTTTACATCTACAAACAAATCAGAGATTGCGCGATTATCACCTCGACCATTGCGCGCGGAATTGCCGTGGGCGACGAGCTTGAATATGCCGATGAGGTGACGCTGGGGCGCAGTATTTTACAGCGGATTCCGTTTGAAAATTCGTTCAAAAACAATTAAATCAATTTAACGCCTCGTTTTTTTGTAATTATAAATGAAAAACTATCTTTGTTTGCTAAATTTTTTAATGGAAATGAATTATAAAATACTGTTGTCATTAGTCTGTGCCGGACTTTTTTTTACCTCCTGCGTGCCTACTAAAGACCTGATATACCTCCAAACCAAAGACCAATCAGAAACCATTGCCCCAATCGCAGCTTCGGCCTCAAAGCCTTACCGACTTCAGGTGAATGATATCGTGCGGATTTCAATCAAAACCATAGACCCGAAAATGTCTGAAATCTTCTCGCCATCGAGTGTACAGGTTCCTTCGGGGACCGACAAATCAGAGCAAGGGCTTTACTTTGATGGGTTTACTGTAGATGATCATGGCAATATCAGGATGCCTATTCTGGGAGAAGTCAATGTCATTGGTTACACTTTAGAAGAACTCCGCAAGATTATTGAGAAAAAACTGCTCGAAGAATATTTTAATAAAGAGGCAAATATTTTTGTCACGGCCAAACTCGCAGGTTTGCGTTTCACGATTAATGGTGAGATCGCTTCTCCGGGAATCAAGACGGTTTTCCAGGAGAAACTCAATATCCTTGAGGCCGTGGCGCACTCTGGTGATATCACCATCACCGGAGATCGAAAGGCCGTTACCGTCATGCGCCAAACGCCGGCAGGACTGGAAATGCACGACATTGACCTTACAGACATTAAAGCAACGCAATCACCTTATTTTTATGTTCAACCCAATGATTACATCTACATCAAGCCATTGCCGCAAAAATCATGGGGAACAGGAAAAACCGGCATAGAATCTCTGGGTACGATCATCACAGTACTTACGCTGGTGACGACCACCTTTTTACTGTTAAGAAAATAAAATTTAAGCATGATTGATACAAAAGATTTTTCGTTTTTTGAAGGCCAAAACAGCTTTGATTTTAAAGGGTTTCTGATAAAGATTACCAGCTACTGGAAATGGTTCCTGGTAAGTCTTGCCATTACCACTACCATTGCGCATCAAGTCAATATCCGCAAGGAGAAAGTTTATGAGATGCAAACTACAATGGCCATAAAGGAAGAGAATAACCCGTTTTTTACGTCTAATACGAGTTTGATTTTTAATTGGGGTGGCACCTCAGATCAGGTTCAGAATGTGTCCAACACGCTTCGGTCGCGTTCACACAATGAATTGGTGGTGGCCAAACTTAAATACTACGTCGATTACCTGCAACAGGGCAAGTACAACTACAAGGACGTTTATGGGGAAATTCCTTTTTATCTGGAGCTCGACGAGAATAAGCCGCAATTGTTCAATTCACTGGTGGCGATAAAATTCCTAAGTGAGTCGGTTTATGAAATCAGGATCAAATTTGAAACCAACAGCGCACCGGTAATCTTGTACACAGACAATAGTAAAAGCCACATTCCAGTGGTTTCCGAAGAATTTGTCAAGCAGTATCGCGTAGGCCAACAGGTTTCTTTGCCGTTCCTGAATTTCAAGTTGCAGATCAATGACGAGCCGGGATTTTATAAAGACAATGAGTATTTCCTGCGTTTCAATGATTTTGATGATGTCGTGGCCCGATATCGCGGTGTAACGGTGGATATTGATTCTAAAGCCCCATCTATCCTGAACCTGAGACTGCAAGGAACCAATAAGGCGCGTATGGTTGAATATCTGAATTCTACCGTAAAAATGCTCATTAAGGTACAGCTTGACCGTAAAAATCAATTTGCCACCAATACTATAGAATTTATTGACAGTACGCTTATTGCAGTGAGCAAACAGCTTAAAGAGACCGGCGACGAGCTTAAAACGTTTAATAAAAACAACAATATTGTTGAGATAGAGCAAAGTGGTTCGGGTATCAGTTCGCAATTGCTCGGACTCGATGCCGAGAGAGACGCAATCAACAAAAAGATTTCCTATTATAACACCTTGCGCTCTTACTTGAAAAACAGTGGTGATTACGCTAAATTGCCAGCGCCTACGGTAGCCGGGATTGAGGATCCCAACGTGCTCATCAATGTTTCTAAGCTCATCGCGCTTTCTACGCAGCGCTCAGAGATGGCGTACTCTGTTAAAAGTGATAAAATCTACCGGGATTTTGACAACCAGATGGAAGCCATCAAAAACGTATTGCTGGAGAATATCGGGTCGGCTAATGCTTCATTACGCAATGATTTGGCTCGGGTAAACAGTAAGATTGGGCAATTCGAAGGCGATATCAGAAAACTTCCCGAAGACAAGCAGGAATACCTCAAGATTGTTCGAAAGTACGAACTCAGTGATGACATCTACAATACTTTCCTGCAAAAACGGAGCGAGGCCGAAATCGTAAAAGCCGCCAACTTATCCGATATTCATTTCATCGATCCCGCCAAAGACACCGGTTCAGGGCTTATCGGGCCTAACACCAGCGTCAATTACATCCTGGCGCTGTTTCTGGGAATACTCATTCCGTTGTTGTTCGTTTTTGTTATTTTCTTTTTAGAGAACAACATCCTCAATACCGAAGACATCAACAAACTCACAAACATCCCACTCATTGGTGTGGTAGGGGTGAAATATACCAATACCAACCTTTCGGTTTTTGAAAAGCCAAAATCGGCACTGTCAGAATCCTTTAGGGCAATTCGTTCGTCGTTGCAATTCCTCTACAAGAAAGAGGACATCAACGGTTCGCGAACCCTTATGCTGACTTCGTCTATCAGTGGTGAAGGAAAGACATTCTGTTCGTTAAACCTTGCGACGGTTTTTGCGCTCAGCGATAAAAAGACAATAATTGTGGGTCTCGATCTTCGTAAACCTAAGATTTTTGAAGATTTCAAGATCAAGAATGACATTGGTGTGGTCAATTACCTCATTGGGCAGAAAACCATTGACGAAGTCATCCAGAAAACGCATGTGCCGTTCCTGGATGTGGTCACTTCTGGGCCCATCCCACCCAATCCGGCCGAGTTGATGATTGGCGAAAGCATGGCCGATTTCATGGCCGAACTCAAACAGCGATACGACTATATCATCCTAGATACCCCGCCGGTTGGACTGGTTTCGGATGCCATAGAACTTGCCGACTACGCCGACGTGACACTCTACATCATGCGTCAGAATTATACCAAAAAAGAAATGATTACCATGCTCAACAACAGGGTCAAACGCGGAGAGCTCAAGAACCTCAGTATCATTTTCAACGGTTACCAGAACAAAGCAAAATATGGAACCGCTTACGGCTATGGTTACGGCTATGGTTACGGTTACGGAAATTACGCTGCAGGCTACCACGAAGTAGACAAGCCCAAGAATATTTTCCAGAAAATTTATGAACGCTTTTTTAAGAAGGAAGAGTAATGGTAAACAATAAGGCAAAGGTATTAATTACGGGCGGAGCTGGATTTATTGGATCCAACCTGTGCGAATATTTCCTTTCTACGGGATATGCCGTGATTTGCCTCGACAACTTTGCCACTGGCCACCGCCATAATCTCGCGTCTTTTCAGGACAACGAAGATTTTACCCTGATAGAAGGAGATATCCGCAATATTACCGATTGTGAGCGGGCAGTAGTCGGAGTCGATTTTGTATTGCACCAAGCGGCTTTGGGGTCGGTTCCGCGGTCTATAAAAGATCCGGTGACGACCAATGAGGTGAATGTTTCGGGCTTCCTCAATATGCTTGTAGCGAGCCGCGATGCCAAAGTCAAACGGTTTGTGTATGCGGCCAGTTCCTCAACTTACGGTGATTCTGAAGGATTGCCCAAAGTAGAGGACAAAATCGGCAAACCGCTCTCCCCATATGCGATTACCAAATATGTCAATGAATTGTATGCCGAAATTTTTAGCAGAACGTACGGATTAGAGACCGTCGGGTTGCGGTATTTCAACGTATTTGGACGCAAGCAGGATCCCAACGGTGCCTATGCCGCAGTCATCCCAAAATTTGTCATGCAACTCATGGCGCACGAGAGCCCGGTGATCAATGGCGACGGCAATTACTCGCGCGATTTCACCTATATCGACAACGTCATCCAAATGAACGAGCGGGCCATGACCACCCAAAACCCCGAGGCGATCAACACAGTGTACAACACGGCTTTTGGTGATCGGACCACATTGAATGATTTGGTGGGGTTTCTCAAGGAATATCTTGCGGCGTTCGATGCCAAGATTGCAGACGTGCCAGTCGTACACGGGCCAAACAGGGCTGGAGACATTCCGCATTCGCTGGCCAGTATCGACAAAGGAAAAAGATTACTCGGCTATGAACCGCAATTTTCCATGCAGGATGGGCTTCGGGAAGCCGTTGCCTGGTATTGGGAAAATTTAAAATAACAAAATAAACAAGCATGAAAATAGCAGTAGTAGGTTTAGGGTATGTAGGATTACCATTGGCGCGGTTGTTCGCGACCAAATTTTCGGTGGTGGGTTTTGACATCAACCAAGCGAGGATAGACGAATTGAACTCGGGCACCGACAGCACGCTCGAAGTAGAGCCGCAACTATTGCAATCCGTTTTGACCACCGATCGCAATGCTCAAAAAGGATTGTTTTGTTCTACCAACTTAGACGATATTCGCGACTGCAATTATTATATTGTGACCGTACCTACGCCGGTCGATAAAAACAACAGGCCCGATTTGACCCCTTTGTACAAATCGAGTGAGACCGTTGGGAAAGTGCTCAAGAAAGGCGATATCGTCATTTATGAATCGACCGTTTATCCGGGCGTGACCGAAGATGAATGTGTTCCTGTGTTAGAACGCGTGAGCGGACTTCAATTCAATGTCGACTTCTTTGCGGGCTATTCGCCAGAAAGGATCAATCCCGGCGATAAACTGCACACGGTAGAAAAAATCCTCAAGGTTACCGCGGGATCGACACCCGAAGTAGGCCAATTGGTCAACAACCTTTATAAATCGGTAATCGAAGCCGGAACACACCTGGCACCAACCATCAAAGTGGCCGAAGCTGCTAAAGTAATTGAGAATTCACAGCGCGACATCAACATTGCCTTTGTCAACGAATTGTCTAAGATATTCAACATTCTCGGGATTGATACGCATGCCGTGCTCGAAGCGGCAGGTACGAAATGGAATTTTTTGCCCTTCAAACCAGGGCTTGTGGGCGGTCATTGTATTGGTGTCGACCCGTATTACCTCGCACAAAAAGCGCAGGAAATGGGTTACCATCCAGAAATTATCCTTGCAGGACGAAGACTTAATGATAGTATGGGGGAGTACGTGGCGTCGCAAGTGGTAAAGTTGATGATTAAGAAAGGCGTCGTGGTGAATGGTTCGCATTTGTTGATGCTCGGTATTACCTTCAAAGAAAATTGCCCAGACGTGCGAAACACCAAAATCGTGGATGTGATTGCGGCATTGAAAGACTATGGCATCAGAATCAGTATTTACGACCCGTGGGCCAATCCTTCGGAAGTAGCCCATGAATACGGGCTTGTAACTGCCAACGCGTTGCCGAAAGAACGCTATGATGCAGTTGTTTTAGGTGTAGCACACGAAGAGTTCGCAGGTATCGATTTTTCTGCAATTAAGAAAGAAAATTGCGTAGTGTACGATGTCAAAGGCATCCTCGGCAACCGTGCCGATGCAAAATTATAGCCCCAAATAAATGATATTAAAATATAAATAGAGATAATGAAAATAACTTCTATCTGTTGTATTGGCGCCGGATATGTAGGCGGACCCACAATGGCAGTCATTGCACAAAAATGCCCTAATATCAAAGTTACCGTTGTCGATTTGAACCCAGAACGCATTGCTGCCTGGAATGATCCAAACGTAGACAATATTCCAATCTATGAACCTGGACTCAGCCAAATCGTGGCACAGGCAAGAGGGCGGAACCTCTTTTTTACCACCGAGGTAGAACAGGCTATAGATGAAGCACAGATGATTTTCATTTCGGTCAACACGCCTACCAAAACCTACGGACTCGGTAAGGGTATGGCCGCCGATCTTAAATACATCGAGCTTTGTGCCCGCCAGATTGCGACGGTAGCCAAGGACAACAAGATAGTAGTAGAAAAATCGACTTTGCCGGTACGTACCGCCGAAGCCATTAAAAATATACTGGACCACACCGGGAACGGCGTGCAATTCCAAATCCTTTCCAATCCCGAATTCCTTGCCGAAGGAACCGCAGTACAGGATTTGCTGAATCCAGACCGCATACTCATTGGCGGTGACAATTCGCCCGAAGGACAGCTGGCCATCCAATCGCTTGTAGAAGTGTACTCCAATTGGGTGCCTGCCCAGAACATACTAACCACCAACTTGTGGTCTTCTGAGTTGTCGAAATTAACAGCCAATGCATTCCTTGCACAGCGTGTGTCTTCTATCAACGCCATGTCTGAGCTTTGCGAAAAAACAGGTGCCGACGTGAATGAAGTGGCTAAAGCCATTGGCATGGACAGCCGTATCGGATCCAAGTTCTTAAAAGCCTCGGTTGGTTTTGGAGGATCGTGTTTCCAGAAAGACATCCTAAATCTCGTTTATATCGCAAAATCCTATGGATTGCATGAAACCGCCAATTATTGGGAGCAGGTGGTGATTATGAACGACCACCAAAAACGACGTTTTGCACACAACATTGTACAGACTTTATACAATACCGTAGCGGGCAAAAAGATTGCATTTTTGGGCTGGGCTTTCAAGAAAGACACCAATGACACGCGCGAGTCTGCGGCAATCAACGTCGCCGATTATTTGCTTCACGAACAAGCGCAAATCTCGGTACATGATCCTCAAGTCAAGGAAAAACAGGTCATTTTTGATTTGACCTATCTCAATTCGAGGTCGCAGGATGAAATCAAAAAGGGGATTCAGGTTCAGGAAGATCCTTATGAAGTCTGTAAAGGCGCGCATGCCATTGCCGTACTCACCGAGTGGGACGAATTTCGATCGTATGACTGGCAACGCATCTATGACAATATGCAAAAGCCAGCCTTCGTTTTTGATGGACGAAATATCCTGGACGCGCAAAAACTTATCGAAATCGGGTTTATTTTTAGTGGAGTAGGCAGCGCGCACTAACCAAAATTAACGGCAATTTTACTTAAATTTAAGGCGTAATTTTTAACAAAATTTTTGGTTTTATTTCTTAAAACGAGTACTTTTGTTACTCGTTGAAAAACGCTATTGCCATGCTCGAAACGTTGATTACCTCAAAAACCCGACTACGCATTTTGGTGAAGTTTTTTATAAACGTTGCCAACAATGGATACTTGCGTGGGCTTGCAGAAGAACTCAATGAATCGACCAACTCCATCCGCAAGGAGCTCAACAACCTTGAGGAAGCCGGCTATCTTGAAAAACAGGCCATTCAAAACAAGGTGATTTACAAAGCCAACACCAAGCACCCCTTATTTAGTATTTTACAGAAGATTGTACGCCAGCACATTGGACTCGACGCGATAGTAGAAATCATTTTACAGCGCATGGGAACGGTGGAGAAAGTAGTAATCATTGGTGATTATGCAGACGGCAAAGACAGCGGAACCATAGAAGTCATACTCGTTGGCGATACGCTCGATATGGCCTACATAGACCAGCTCGGTAGCAAAATTGAAAATGAAATCAAACGCAAGGTCAGGTTTTTTGTTAGGGCAGCACACGATGGCGAAGGGTTGTTAATTTATGAAGCTTCCTAGTATGCCGTGGTTTGTTATTTACACGCAGCCCAGGAATGAAAAAAAAGTAACCGAAAGGCTGCAAAACATAGGGATTACTGCCTACTGTCCATTGGTTACGCAGGTTAGGCAGTGGTCCGACAGGAAAAAGAAGGTGCAGGTGCCGCTGATTAATTCGTATGTTTTTGTAAACATCGAGGAGAAGCATCGCGAGCAGGTGTTTGAAGTGGCTGGCGTCGTACGCTACCTGTTCTGGCTCGGGAAACCGGCTGTCGTAAAGGAAGCAGAAATAGAAGCACTGCGTGAAAGCCTGAAATACACGATGTCGGCGGTAGAAGTGAGAGGGTTGCAAGTTGGCGATTCGATGCAGATTCCAAGCGGGCCGTTTCAAGGAAAAGATGGGCTCGTGAAACAGATTAAAAAGAACAGTTTGCAATTGGTTTTGACAGAATTGGGTGTGTTGATTACGCTCACTAAGTCAGAATCCATGTAGACAACAAATAGTACGATTACCCTCATTGGTCAAACTTTTTGGTGTGACCGACGGGGCGAAGCCGTTCCAAAAAACTAACGCATAAATTACAATCGAATGAAAAAAATACTCTTGACAGGCGGTGCAGGTTTCATAGGTTCGCATGTGGTCAGAAGGCTCGTGAACAACTATCCGCAGTATCATATCTACAATCTAGACGCGCTTACCTACGCCGGGAATCTGGAAAATATCAAGGACATCGAGCAGGAGCCTAATTATACGTTCATCAAGGGCGATATCGTGGATGCCGATTTCATCAACGATTTGTTCCAGAAACACCAATTTGACGGCGTGATCCACCTTGCAGCCGAATCACATGTAGATCGGTCAATCACCGATCCGCTGTCGTTTGTCAAAACCAACGTAATCGGGACGATGAATCTGCTCAACGCGGCCAAGGAAAGCTGGAAGAGTGACTTTGAAGGCAAGCGGTTCTATCATGTCTCTACCGATGAAGTCTACGGAAGTTTGGGCGCCGAAGGACTTTTTACAGAAACCACCGCTTACGACCCTAATTCACCTTACTCTGCTTCTAAAGCGGCATCCGACCATTTCGTGCGTGCCTACGGTGAAACCTACGGACTGCCTTACATCATTACCAACTGCTCCAACAACTACGGGCCAAACCATTTTCCTGAGAAATTGATCCCGCTACTCATCAACAACATCCTGAGCGGCAAACCGCTTCCGGTATACGGCGACGGAAAATACACCCGTGACTGGTTGTTTGTTAAAGACCACGCGATTGCCATCGATCTGGTTTTCCACGAAGGAAAGAATCATGAAACCTACAACATTGGCGGTTTCAACGAATGGCAGAACATTGATTTGGTGCGTTTGTTGTGCCAGAAAATGGATGCCAAGCTGGGCAAACTGGCAGGCAGTTGCGAGGCGCTCATTACCTTTGTCAAAGACCGTCCCGGACACGATTTGCGTTATGCGATCGATGCGTCGAAAATCAATCGTGAATTGGGTTGGAGCCCATCGGTGACTTTTGAGCAAGGACTCGAACAAACCATAGACTGGTACCTCGACAACAAGCAATGGCTTGAAAATGTCACCAGCGGCAACTACCAGAAATATTACGAAAAGCAATACCAATAATGCCCGATTTTTCAAAACCCGAAATCATTCAATTGCCCAAAATAACCGATGTTAGGGGCAATTTGTCTTTCCTCCAGAACGCAGACCATATTCCGTTCAACATCAAACGCGTGTTCTGGATTTACGACGTTCCGGGTGGCGAAACCCGCGGCGGACATGCCTATAAAACGCAACAGGAAGTCATCATCGTGTTGAGTGGCAGCATTGACATAGTCGTCGTGTCACCCAATGGCGAGCAAAACAAGTTTTCGTTGAACCGATCTTATTCTGGCTTGTACATTCCGGCGGGACACTGGCGCCACCTCGAGAATTTTTCTACCAATTCGGTGTCGGTGCATTTGTCTGATTCTGAATTCTCCGAAGCCGATTACATCAGGGATTTCGACGCTTTTAAAAACCACCGCTAATGCAACAAACCACCGTTTTCGACTGTACGCTCGTTACCTTACCCAAGAACCACCAGCTCAACGGCAACCTGACATCGGTAAACAATGGTCTTGAAGTGCCTTTTGACATCCAACGCGTGTATTACCTTTATGACGTTCCCGGCGGATTTAGTCGCGGCGGACACGGCCACAAGGACTTACAACAGCTCATCGTCGCGCTCAGCGGCAGTTTTGATCTGACCGTGGATGACGGCAAAGTCAAGCGTACCTTTCACCTTTCGCGTCCCAATATAGGCGTGTATATGCCGGCAGGCTTGTGGCGGGAACTCGACAATTTTTCGAGTGGCTCTATTTGTTTCGTACTCGCTTCGCACAAATACGATGAAAACGATTATTTCAGGGACTATGAAAAATTCACCGAATGGAAATCCTTGAAGTAAACGACACACAATATGCCGGATTTTTCCCGAAACCGTCGCATGTTTTCAACACAGCGGGTTTCAACGCCCTCAATGCTGCCAAATGCGATGGGGTGCACTACCTTGTTTTCAAGGACTCCAAAGTACGGCTCGGCATTGTTTTGGGTATCCGCAACAATAAAGCAAACACGCCATTTTCGGCACCTTTCGGCGGATTTGAACCGGCAAGTGACGACATCCGCCTCTCGCAGATTGATGCGGCGCTCGAAGCATTGATCCGATGGGCAAAAGCCAAAAACCTCGACGGTATCAAAATCGTGCCGCCGCCTTTTTTTTACAACCAGAATTTTTTGCATAAGCTAGACAATTGCTTGTTTCGCGCGGGTTACGACAAGGCCAATATTGAATTGAATTACCAGTTTCCTACATTCAAGCTCGATGAAGATTACCAAACCACAATCTGGTACAACGCGCGCAAGAATCTCAAACGTTCGTTGCAAGCCGGGTTGTCTTTTAGCAAACTCGACGCTGCTAATGGCAAGGAAGCTTACGATGTGATTGCACAAAACCGCAGCGAACGCGGTTTCCCGTTGCGCATGACCTGGGAACAGGTACAAGCTACCACGGCCATCATCCCTGCCGATTTTTTCCTCGTGAAAAAAGACAGCGAGCCTGTAGCCGCAGCAGTCGTTTTCTATGTAGCCCACCAAATCGCACAGGTCATATATTGGGGCGATTTGCCCAAATTTTCAGAGCATAAGACGATGAATTTCCTGTCGTATTCGCTTTTCAAATATTACAGCGAAAACGGCATTGCCATGATCGATATTGGCCCATCCACCGAAGATTCGGTTCCCAATTACGGTTTGTGCGAATTCAAGGAAAGTATCGGCTGCGATCTCAATATCAAAACAGAATATTTTAAAAAAACCAACTGATGTTTGTTGTAAATCCCAACGCTTTTTTGCTGCCGTCGTTTCGCATCCCGCCGTTTATTACGGCTAACGTGGCGTTCAACCACAACCTTCCGCAGGATGATTTTGCGAGAAAATATTTTGACAGCCGTTTCGGGGAAGGTCATTGGCAGTACACTTACAATGGTCGCGAAGCCATCAAAATGGCGATTGCCAGTTACGATCTTCAAAAAACCGATCTGATTACCATCCTGACGACCTCAGAGAATTTCTATATCAGCTCTTGCGTGACCTTAGAAATAGACGAGGTTTGCCGGTGGAACCGCGAAATCACGCCAGAAACAAAAGTCATTTTTGTCAATCACGAGTTTGGTTATCCTTATCCCGATATGCAAAAACTGCTCGAAACCGGCTTGCCCATCATAGAAGATTGCTGCACCACATTTTTCAGCCAGGACCCATCGGGAAGGGTTGGGAAGTACGGTGATTTTGCGGTGTATAGTTTTCCTAAATTCTTCCCCACGCAATTGGGCGGAATGGTTGTCTCGAACAAAAAAAAACAAACGGTAAAAAGCGAAAGGCTCAATGAGACCGAAGCCAATTACATTGAAAAAGTGATGTCGTATTATTTGAAGGATGAGTTAGGATTATTGGCCCGCCGCCTTGAGAACTTCGACTACGCGGTTCAAAAATTCAAGGCCTTGGGTTTCACCGAGCGTTTTCAAATCAATGACCGCATTGTGCCATCGGCGTTGATGCTCAGCAACCACGCGATTGTGAAAGACCTCAACGCGCTCAAGGTATATCTCAACAACAACGGTATCCAGAATAGTGTTTTCTACGGCGAAGACGCTTTCTTTATTCCCAATCACCAGAACCTGAGTCATACAGAAATTGATTATTTCTATGAGGTTTTACAGGATTATATAAAGCACCAAACCCGATGAAAAGAATTTTTTTGGCGGGATTCGGGCAGCCACTAATTGATTTGTACGAAAGCCTCAAAGGCAGGTTTGACATCGTCGGGGTCATTCTGGATTATGAACGACGGGCCAAATTCCCACTTTTTTACGATTTTCTTGCCTCCCAAAAACTCGGCATTTATTCCTTTGAAGACCGCAAGAATATTGTTCACGACGGGACAGTGGTTATCAATTACAACAAAATCATCACAATCGACCAGGTGAGTCCGGTACTTAACATCCACATGGGATTGCTACCGGTCTATCGCGGCAATAACGCCAATGCCTGGGCACTTTTAAACGGAGACCGTACGGTGGGATATACCTTGCATGAGGTAAGCGAGGTTCTCGATGGAGGAGCAATCTACTACACCTTCGGGTATGAAATTCAAGACCATGAAACGTATTTTCACGCCAAGAATGCCATGAGCAGTGATATTAAAACCAAACTGCCATCGGTAATCCAGGACGTGCTCGAAGGCAAAATAACCGGCACCAGCCAGGAAAACCACGGGTTTATCTACGCGGCGAAACTGATTCCCGAAGACGGCATCATTACCAATTGGAATCTCGAAACTTCGAGCATCGTGAACAGGAATATGATATTTTCACGGCCGCTCGGAACAGGATTAAAGCTGTTGCATGAGGGCACGCTGCTTGAAATCAGTAAACTCAGCACCATTCCCAATTATCTGAACTCCAATGGGATTCCAGGAGCCGTTGTGCTCAAAAACAGCGACGGGTCGGTTTGGGTCAAGACAAAAGATACTGCCATTTCACTAGATGAATTGGTGAAAGACGGTCAGGCAATTAAACCGGCCGACATATTTAAAATCGGACAACGACTATGATCAAATTTTTAGACCTTCAGAAAATCAATGCCCAACACGCCGCCGAACTTAAACAAGCGGCATCAGACGTTATCGATTCGGGCTGGTTCCTCGTGGGCGAGCGCCTCAGCAGTTTTGAAAACAAACTATCGGCTTATACCGGCGCGCCACACGCAATAGGCGTTGCCAACGGCCTTGATGCGTTGCGCCTGATTTTGCGCGCCTATATTGAACTCGGCCTCATGCAGGAAGGCGACGAAGTAATCGTACCAGCCAATACCTACATCGCCTCCATTCTGGCCATCACCGATGTGAAGCTAGTACCGGTTTTGGTCGAGCCGAAATTGTCGAGCTATAATCTAGACCTCGACCTGATCGAACAGCATATCACCCCTAAGACCAAAGCCATCATGGTGGTGCATTTGTACGGCCAGGTTTGTTGGCATGAAGCCTTACCCGAACTCGCCAGGAAGCACAACCTCAAAATTATAGAAGACAACGCCCAAGCCATCGGTGCGATATATAACGGCGTGAAAACCGGAAATCTCGGCGATGCCGCGGGATTTAGTTTTTATCCAGGCAAAAACCTGGGCGCTCTTGGGGATGCCGGCGCTGTTACCACAAAAGACCCCGAGTTGGCCGATATGGTTCGTACGTTGGGCAATTACGGTAGCCGAAAAAAGTACGTGCACGAATTTCAGGGACTCAATAGCCGTTTGGATGAAATCCAGGCTGCGTTCCTTGAGGTCAAACTCAAATACGTCGATGCCGAAAACCAGTACCGCAGTCAAATTGCGGCAGCTTATCTCAAGGGCATCAACCATCCCGATATCACTTTACCACATCCTGAAAACAGCAGTGTGGCAGTAGCCGACAATCACGAACACGTCTGGCATTTGTTTGTCATCCGCCATGCGCAGCGCGATCGGTTGCAGGCCCATTTGGAAGCCAATGGCATCCAAACATTAATTCATTACCCCACGCCGCCCAACAAGCAGCGCGCCTATCAATCGATGAACCACCTGGAATTTGAGATCACCAATACCATTCATGAGCAAGTGCTGAGTTTGCCCATTGGCCCGGTGATGACACCCGAAGAAGTCCAAAAGGTCATCGATGCACTCAACAACTTTTCGGCCTAAAACCACCACCAACCAACCACCAAACCAACAAACGAATGATACCAGCGTCTAAAACCCACAACAACCGAAAGCCATGGAACTGGCTGGTTTACCAAAGTAGTGACGAATTCCTCAATAAATACGCGCCGCATTACAAAGGCAGTTTGTACGATTTGGGTTGCGGCGTCCGTGCCTACGAGCCTTTCTTTTTGAACTTTGCCAGCAGCTATGTTGGGATTGATTGGGGTTCAAGCATCCACGATACCAAAGCCGATATTTTCGCCGACCTCAATCAGCCGTTGCCGGTAGAGGCGTCGGTGGCCGATACGGTGGTTTGCCTGTCGGTTTTAGAACACCTGTCGGAGCCACAGACCTTGCTCAACGAGGCTTATCGCATCATGAAACCCGGCGCGACGATGATCCTGCAAGTGCCCTGGCAATGGAAATTGCATGAAGAACCCTATGATTTTTTCAGGTATACGCCTTACGGACTCCGTCATTTGTTTGGCAAAGCGGGTTTTAAAGATATTGAGATAGAAGCCACCAGCGGATTTTTCTCGATGTGGGTGTTAAAAATCAACTATTTTACCTTGGGTTTGATCGCCGGGCCAAGGATCTGGCGAGCCATAAAAAGGGCGGTGTTTCAACCCATGTGGTATATTGGCCAGAAACTGGCGCCTACGCTCGACAAGCTCGACAAAAATTGGGCAGTCGAATCGCAAGGGTATTACGTCATCGCCAAGAAAGCCTAAGCAGTTACCTTTTTATTGGAAACAAAAACTACCAATTACAAATCTATATTTAAGGCGACTTCGATTTTCGGAGGCGTGCAGGTATTCAACATCCTGATCATGCTCATCCGTGGCAAGGCCCTGGCTATTTTGATCGGTACAGCGGGAATGGGTCTCAACGGGCTGTTCATGTCTGGGCTCAACCTAATCAAGACGGTTTCCTCGCTGGGCATTGCAGAAAGCGCGATCCGCGATTTGTCTAAAGCACACGCAGCCGACAACCGCGAACTCATGGCCAGGACCACTACCATTTTCAACCGTTGGATCTGGATTACCGCTGCGCTCGGCGTGGTACTCACCATTTCGCTCGCGCCATTGTTGAGCCAATTTTCTTTTAGCAGCAAAAGGCATACGGTGTCGTATATGCTGCTGTCGTTGACATTTATCTTTGCGGCACTTACCGGTGGAGTTTACGCTTTGCTGCGCGCTACACGCCAACTCAAATACCTCGCCCAGGCCAATGTTTTGGGCAGCGTGGTTGGGTTAATGGTCGCCTTGCCCATCTTTTATTTTTACGGCATCCAGGGTGTGATTCCGGCCATTATCGCAACCTCTGTCGCTACCTATGTGGTTTCGTTGGCTTTTCGCAATAAAATCAAATTCGAGAAGGTAGCGTTGACGTGGTCGCAAACCTGGAACCAAGGCAAGCCTATGGTCGCGCTCGGGTTGAGTTTAACGGTGATTAGTTTGCTTACGGCTGCGGTGACTTTTGTACTTAACGGATACATCTCGAAAACAGGAAGCCTTCACGATTTGGGCCTTTACAATGCGGGGCTTGCTATTGTGGATGGATATGTGGGAATGGTATTTACGACAATGGCTGCCGACTACTTTCCGCGACTCGCCGGTGTAATTGGCGACGAGGCGAAATGGAAGCAGCTCGTCAACGAACAGGCAGAGTTACTGTTGATTATTTTGAGCATGGTTTTGGTGCTTTTGATTTCGACCACACCGTTGCTGATAGGTATCTTGCTGAGTAAGGAATTTCTTGAAGCCAAAGAATTCGTTTCTTGGGCGGTCTTGTCGATTCCGATTAAGGGATTGGTTTGGGTGTTGGGTTTTATCATTTTGGCCAAAGGCGACAACAAACTTTTTCTTACAGTTGAGGTCATCGCCAACCTGATAGTGCTGGGACTGAATATCACATTTTATAAATATTTAGGGCTTGCGGGATTGGGAATGTCAATGCTGGCATCCTACTTTATTTCAATTGTCTTCATGCTTACCATACTTAAATCAAGGTACAATTTTGGTTTTGCCCAAGAGGTTTACCGGCTTCTTTTTGTGGCACTCCTCGCATTGTCACTTTGTCTGGCCAGCATCAAGATTTTAGGTTACCCGAACGCTTATATTGCCCAAGCCGTCATTGTTATCCTCACAATGATCTACAGTCTGAGCGCTTTAAACAAGCGCATGAACCTCAAAGAAGTGGTTTCTAATATCAAAGCCAAAATCAGCAAAAGAAGTGGAAACTAAACCCCTGGTCACTGTCGCCGTAACCACCTACAACTCATCAGCGTACGTCGTTGAAACGCTCGACAGCATCTTTGGCCAGACCTATGATGGGGTGGCGCTGGTGATTTCAGACGATTGTTCGACCGACGACACCGTTGCCGTTGTAAGCGATTGGATAGGCAAGGAGCAACACCAAAGCCGTTTTCACAGCATCGAACTCCTTACCGTTCCAAAAAATACCGGCGTATCGGCCAATTGCAACCGTTGCATTGCTGCAGCGCCGTCTGATTGGATAAAGTTCATTGCCGGAGACGACATCCTACTGCCTGACTGCCTCGCCGATAATATGGCGTTCGCAGCCCAGAATCCACAAGCACATATTGTTTTTAGCCAGGTTAAGGTTTTCCAGGATACTTTCGAGGCACTCAATTTCAAATACCTGTCGCCCGAAATTTTCCCCGACAACCTCATGCGAAAAGACCTGACGGCACACGACCAATACCTTTTGATACTCGTACACGACCGGATCAATTACACGCCGTCTTATATTTTCAATAAAAAAGCGTTACTCAAGGTTGGCGGTTATGACGAGACCAACCGTTTGGTTGAGGATTACCCCATGTGGCTCAAACTCACCAAATCCGGTGAACGCTTGTATTATTTTCATAAACCAACGGTGGGTTACCGCATCCATTCTAAGGCGGCCAACAATGTGGGCGATCAGGCGCTTTTTAAGCCTTCGGTGTTCAACAGTTACCAGATCCGCAAATTGGCGGCGCATCCATTCCTGCCTTGGGAAATGGTATGGTCCGAGCGTTTTATTCACGGTGTGTCGCGATTTTTCCAAAACAACGGATGGAACCGAAATACCAAAGTGCTGCGCAGCCTTTACCGATTGGGGAGTTTTTACCTCAATCCGTTTCACTATGTATATGCCATTAAAAAAAGATTGCCCGGCAACCGGCAGCACCCGTTTTACCTATAAATGATGCGACTTAGTATTATTGTTCCGGCTTACAAAGTGTCGGATTTTATAGAAAAATGCCTCATCAGCCTCGAGCAGCAGGACATTCCCCACAGCGATTATGAGATTATCGTAATCAATGACGGTTCGCCCGATGACAGCGCTGCGATTGTCACGCGGATGCAGGCCAGTTTCCCAAACATCCTGCTCCTGAACCAAGCCAACCAAGGCGTTTCTGTGGCCAGGAACAACGGCATTGCCCAAGCCCGCGGAAAATACATTATGGCAATAGACCCGGATGACTACGTTTTGCCCAATACGTTTCAACGCATCCTCGACAAAGCCGACGCCCAACAACTCGATGTGTTCTACCTCAATTTTGAGATTTTTGACGCCCACGGAAAATCGGTATGGCAAACCAATTTTACCCAACTCGAGGATAAAATTTTCGACGGTGTCTCGGGATATTACGCGCCGCGAGTACCCGATGGTCGCGACCCGAACAGGTCGTGGGCTATCTTATACCGCAGGGAAATGCTCGAAAAGTACAGTTTGAAATATCCCAAGGATGTTCCTTTCCTGGAAGACGGTGCCTTCCTCGTAAAAGTTTTTTCGGTGGCCGAGCGCGTGGGTTTTGATGTAGGAAAGTTTCACCAACGCACCACCAGCAAAGGCTCGGCAACGGTAACGGGCGTGTACCATACAGAAAAAGCCATCAACGGATTTCTAAAGGCGGCCGCAGACTTACGTGAATTTTCGGAGGCAAACCGTTTTGGAATGCCTCAGCAAGGATTGCTCAACCACGGCATGGCCAATTTTGTTTTGCTTTCGCTTTTTTCGCAGGTGTCATTGGGCAAAATCAAGGCATTGCAACACACCATAAAAAAAATAAAAGCGACCGGTTTTAGCCAATTGCAAACCCAAGGCGTGGTGGATCCGTATCGCACTTACGCCATACGCTTCAACATTTCACCTTACTTTTTCCTCGCGCTTTACGCGACCCAAATGGTTTATAAAAGACTTACTTCATGATTAACATTTTTGTAATAGGTAAAAAAGGACTCGATTCGGTAACCGGTATCAGTACGGCACTTTACCCAAAAATCAACGCGATCATTATTGGGAAAGACAGTGGTGTGGTCAACGATTATTCGGATGCAATAGAGCAATTCGCCAGGCAAAACAACATCAGCTATTTTTTCAGGACACAAACCGACGAGAAGGTCTTGGCAAAAGCCACGCTCAACATCGCTATTGGCTGGAGATGGTTGATTGCACTGGATGTTCCGCTCGTGGTTTTCCACGATTCAATCCTGCCACAGTACCGCGGGTTCAATCCGTTGGTGTCGGCGCTGATCAACGGCGATTCACGCGTTGGAGTGACGGCTTTGATGGGTACCGATGAATTTGACAAAGGCGACATCATCGGGCAGCGCACCATCGCCATCCAATATCCCATCAAAATCGCCACGGCCATCGATAGGCTCGCGAAAGAGTACGCGTTGTTGTTAGAAGAAGTAATTTCGGCATCCGATGGAACGTTATCCGGCACGCCGCAAAATGAATCCGAAGCCAGCTTCAGCCTATGGCGCGATGACGAAGATTACCAGATTGATTGGCAACAAGATGCCCAGACCATCAAGCGGATGATTGACGCGGTGGGTTTCCCTTACAAAGGCGCTGCTACCCGGATGGACGGCACGCTCGTCAGGATTTTCGATGCCGACTGTCTTGAAGAGGTTAATATCGTGAACCGCGCACCGGGAAAAGTGCTTTTTAAACATGCCGACGGCCTCGTGATTGTATGCGGCAGCGGTTTGCTCAAGGTAAAGGATTTTTACGGCGACGACGGCGAAAAATTAGAAGTAAATAAATTCAGGATACGTTTTAAATAAATTCGATGAATATACCATTCAACAAGCCCCATTTGACGGGAAAAGAAACCCATTACATCTACGACGCGGTTTCTACCGGGAAGTTATCCGGAAACGGCAAGTACACCCAACTTTGTCAGAACTATCTCAAGGAACGATATGGTTTCGGGAAATGCCTTTTAACAACCTCGTGTACCGACGCGCTTGAGATGGCGGCGATTCTCGTTGATATCCGCGAAGGCGATGAAGTCATCATGCCATCATACACTTTTGTGAGTACCTCTAACGCTTTTATCCTGCGCGGTGCCAAAATCGTGTTCGCCGACAGCCGCAAAGACCATCCCGGTATGGACGAAAGTAGCATCGAAGCATTGATTACGCCAAAAACCAAAGCAATCGTACCGGTGCATTACGCGGGCGTCGCGTCTGATATGGACACCATCATGGAACTGGCAGCCAAATACAATCTCTACGTCATTGAAGATGCGGCGCAGGGCATCGACAGTTTTTATACGGGAAAGGATGGCGTGAAAAAGGCGCTCGGCTCAATCGGTCACCTCGCGGCATTTTCTTTCCATGAGACCAAGAATATCATTTCGGGCGAAGGCGGCATGCTCGCCATCAACGACGATAAGTTTAAAGACCGCGCCGAAATCATCTGGGAAAAAGGCACCAATCGATCGGCTTTTTTTAGGGGAGAAGTAGACAAGTATGGCTGGGTCGATTTGGGCTCGTCGTTCCTGCCATCTGAGTTGATTGCCGCGTTCCTTTGGGCGCAACTCGAAAACCTCGACCGCATCCAGGAACAGCGCATCTCGCTTTGGAACAACTACAATGAAAGACTCGAGGATTGGGCCAAACAACGCAACATCAGCCTGCCATTCGTGCCTGGGAACGCCACCAATAACGGGCATATGTTTTACATCGTTTGCCGGGATCTCGACCAGCGAACAGCATTGATTGCGCATTTGAAAGCCAAAGGAGTGATGGCTGTATTTCATTATCTGAGCCTGCACAAAAGCCCGTTCTACCATGAAAAGCACGACGGCAGGAATCTTCCCGAGACCGACCGTTTTTCTGATTGCCTCATCCGGTTGCCGATGTTTTTCGACCTGGATGTGACCATGCAGGATCACATCATCAATACCATGCTCGAATTCTAAAAATGACGCTGCACGTTTTCATAGCCGATAAGTTTACCAAGCCATTTTGCCACTATATTGCCGGCGATTTGAAACTGGAGAACCAGTGTTTTCTTTACCTTTCGGATACGACACAAGACACGCAGCTACCCCAAAACAGTTTCCGCCTTCAACAGCCGCTCAGCAAACACCTTTTGAGCAATATCAAACTTTTTTATAAATTGGGAAGCCAGGCAGGAAGGATTGTCATGCACGGCGATACCTTGCTGCATTTTTTTGCGCTTTTCCCTTGGTTTCTCAAAAAAACGGACTGGGTCATCTACGGGCAGGAATTGTACAGTTTTACCAAAACAAAAGATTTTAGGCAACGGCTCAAGCGCTTTGTACTTTCGCGGGTGCGTTACCACATCACGCATATCAAAGGGGACTCTGACCTGGCCAACCAGCTTTTCGGAAGTAAAGCGCAATTCATTTACAGCCCAATGTATCTGAGCAACGTGGTTGATACGCACCAGTTTCATCCAATCGATGTGTCGCAAAAAGAACGCCTCAAGATAATGGTGGGCAATTCTACCGACCCGAGCAACAAGCATGAAAGTATTTTTGAAATGCTCATGCCGCGACTCTCAGAAATCGAGAAAATCTACTGCCCGCTTTCTTACGGGATGTACGATAGTTACAAGCAAAAAATCACCCAACTCGGAACCAGCTTGTTCGGCGAAAAATTTGTCGTTTTAGATCAGTTTATGCCGTTTGACGCGTACAAGCAATTCCTGGGCAGTATTGATGTTGTTGTTTTCAACCATCCGCGACAGGAAGCGATGGGCGTGACGCTGACTTTGCTCGGCCTGGGCAAAATCGTCTATATGAACAAAAACACCACTTCTTTCGACTCGCTCGTGACTCGTGGATTTAAGGTTTTTGACAACCAATTGATAGTGAACCAGCCACTTAAAACCAATAGGAATGTGAGTGAGAATGCGTCGCGACTCGACCAGTACTATTCCAAACCGGTTTATGACGCCTCGTGGCTTGCCATCGATAAATTATAACACACAAAGAGTCGCCTAACAGCATCTTACCAGAACACTTATTATGAAAATTACCCTCATTGCAGGTGCCAGACCCAATTTCATGAAGATTGCGCCCATCATTCACGCGATCAATGCGTTGCCAGACCAAACGCTCTCCTATCGATTGGTGCACACCGGCCAGCATTTCGATGAAAAGATGAGCCATACTTTTTTCAGGCAGCTCAACATTCCCGAGCCCCACGTGAACCTCAATTGCGGCGGTGGTACCCAAGCCGAGCAAACGGCCGCCATCATGATTGCTTTTGAAAAGGAACTGATAGCCAATCCCGCCGACCTGGTTTTGGTCGTAGGTGATGTGACAAGCACCATGGCCTGCAGTATCGTAGCCAAAAAACTTCAGGTGAAAGTGGCGCATGTCGAAGCCGGTATCCGCTCGTTTGACATGAGTATGCCCGAAGAAATCAACCGATTGGTAACCGATGCACTCGCCGACTACTTCTTTACCACAACGGTCTGGGCAGGCGAGAATCTCAAAAAAGCCGGTGTAACCGATGAGAAAATTTTCTTCACAGGAAACGTCATGATCGATACCCTCATCGCCAACCGCGACAAATTTACAAAGCCCGAATTCTGGGATGCGTTGCAATTGGATCGTGGGAAATATTTCGTACTTACCCTGCATCGCCCTGCAAATGTAGACACGGCAGACGGTCTTAAAAGCCTGATCGAAGCGATCACGTTTAATGTCAACGGTTGGCCGATATTGTTTCCCATCCATCCGCGCACGGCAAAAGTATTGCGTGAATCGGGAGTGGTGGCGCCGCACCTGCACATCATCGATCCTTTGGGATACCTCGAATTCAATTACCTCGTAGAAAATGCCTACGCCGTGATTACCGATTCTGGAGGGATTACCGAGGAAACCACCGTGATGGGTATTCCCTGTATGACGTTGCGCGACAACACCGAACGTCCCGAAACCATCGCCCTGGGAACCAATGAACTACTGGGAACCAATCCCGAGGCCATCAAACCAGCACTTGAAAAGCTGTTTGCCGGTCAATGGAAAAAAGGCTCAACCATTGAAAAATGGGACGGTCATGCCGCACAAAGAATCGTGGCGCATTTAATTGAATTAGCAAAATAAAGTCGATGCAGTCCAAAAAAATACTCCTGACCTCCAACGGTTTTTATCCCGACATTTCGCCGAGATCGTTTCGTGCGACCGAACTCGCCAAAGAACTAGTGCGGCAAGGACACGAGGTTACCGTGCTTACGCATCCACGTACCGGTTGTGCCGAATTTTGCGCGCAACACGGTATCAGGTTCAAGGATTTGGGCCACATTACCTGGCCAACGCCCGTAATTAAAGGAAGCGGGGTCAGCCGTTTGTTTTGGCGGGTGACGGCAAGATTCAGCAGTTTGTTGTTTGAGTACCCGTTCATCCAGTTGATGCCCATGCTCAAACGCGGATTGAAAGGTGAATCGGGTTATGATCTGTTGATTTCGGTGGCGGTTCCGCATCCCATACATTGGGGTGTTGCGGCGGTGAGAACCAAGACCAACCCGATTGCCAAGGTTTGGGTGGCCGATTGCGGGGATCCGTACATGGGGCAGGAAAATGATACTTTCAAACCGCCGTTTTATTTTGGTTGGCTCGAGAAGAAATTTTGTCGCATAGCCGATTATATCACGGTCCCCACGAAAGCTTCGATTGGCGGTTATTATCCCGAATTCCACGACAAAATCCGCGTGATTCCGCAAGGATTTCGTTTTGAGGACGTTAGAAAGTATGAAGGCGAAAAAACCACCGACAAAATTGTCTTCGGTTATGGCGGAATGTTCATTCCCGGCAGGCGCGATCCGTCAGAATTGTTGGCTTTCCTGAACGGCGTCGACCCGAACCTTAAATTTGAGTTCCATATTTATACGATGACTCCGGCTTTGGTCGAGCCTTTCGTAGCCGCATCCAACGGCAGGATCCTACTCAAAAAAGTACAGGACCGCGACACACTTTTGTATGAAATGAGCAAGATGGACTTCGTGGTCAACTTTGAAAATGTCGGGCTTACGCAAACGCCAAGTAAGCTCATCGACTACGCCATTTTGCAAAAGCCGATTTTGTCTATAAAAACAGGAGGGTTCCAACCCGAAGTGGTGACTGAATTCCTCCGCGCCGATTACACACACGCGCTCACCATAGAAAACCCCGACCAATATAGAATTGAGAACGTCGCGCGCCGTTTTCTTGAACTCATCGACAAACCATAAATTTGAATACACCCGTATTATTGTTCCTGCTGAATCCGTTTCTGGGCGTTGTCCAGGCATTCAAGCATTTTAGGCAGGATTGGGCAAAAAACAGCATTTGGCTATTTGTCATTTTCTACGGATTTACCATGTTCCGTCCCGAAGCAATGGACTCGAGTCGCTATGTATCGCGCTTGCAGGTCTTGTACGAAGCGCCGCTCAGCTGGGACATTTTCGTGGCCAACTTTTATTCTGAAGAAGGCATCGCCGTAGACCTTTACCAGCCGCTAGTCACCTACCTGCTCTCGTTTTTTACCAATAGCGGGAATGTACTTTTTGCCGTTTTTGGAATCACTTACGGCTACTTCTATTCCCGAAACCTCTGGTTGTTGCTCGATTGGGCAAAGAATAAAAGGACCGACAAGACCATGTGGTTGCTGTTGGTTTCCTTTGCGTTCATGATCGGGTTCTGGGAATTGAACGGCGTAAGGATGTGGACCGCTGCGCATATGTTCTTTTACGGAAGCTACCTGTTTATCATCAGCAAACAAAAGAAAGGATTGGTCATTGCAGCACTCACACCGCTGGTGCATTATTCTTTCATGCTGCCGCTGGGATTGTTGTTGTTTTATACGGTGGTTAAGATTCCGTGGCGGATTTTGTATTTCGTCTTCATCGCCAGTTTTTTCCTTTCGGAACTCAACATTGCATCGGTAGGTGAGCGGTTGACTGCTGTAGCACCCGAATTCCTCGTACCCAGGATCAACTCGTACACCAGCGACAAATACATCGAAGCCTTAGCCGAAGGGCCGGTTGCCAACTGGTATGTCACGTATTACCTCAAGGCCGTGGGTTGGGTGGTTTTCATCATGATCAGCGTCATCTATTTTACAAGCCAGGAATTCATCAGGAAGAACAAGGCATTTTCTAATTTCTTCGGATTCACGATGTTGTTCTTAACCATAGGAAACGTCATGGCCATGATCCCGTCGGGCGGAAGGTATCTCACCATTGCGAGGCTTTTTGCACTGGCTTTGATCTTTTTGTTCTACATGATTTACGACAGCCGCGTATTTGCCCGTTACCTCAAATTTAGCACGCCGCTATTGCTGTTTTTTATCATCGTATCGGTCAGGGAATCGTTCGAGACGCTCACTTTTGTAACCATTCTTGCCAATCCTTTGATTGCTGCATTTATTGATATGCCGATCCCGTTGATCAGCCTGTTAAAATAAAAAGACAACCTATGATGCAGTCCATCCGAAAGTTTATCTCCAACCAACTCGTCAATCTTTCGGGTTGGAAAACCGACCAAAAGATTGTCGTTATAGAATCCGACGATTGGGGAAGCGTGCGCATGCCGTCTGTTGCCGCGTATGAATCGCTGCTCGGGCAAGGCATTCCGGTGAACAAAAGCCCATATTGCCGTTACGACAATTTGTGCTCGGCTGAGGATATCAGGCTGTTGTTCGACGTTTTGCAACAACACCAGGATGGCCAAGGCAACCATCCGATAATCACCGCCAACGTCGTCGTGGCCAATCCCGATTTCGAAAAAATCAAGGCTTCGGGTTTCAACCACTTTTTTTACGAAACCATCGATGCCACTTTCAAACGGAATTTTGCCCATGACAACCCGATGGACTTGTGGAGACAAGGCATCGAAAAGAAATTGTTCCTGCCGCAATTTCACGGGCGCGAACACATCAACGTAGCATTTTGGCTCGATAAACTCAGGAAAGAAGACCCGGTTTTTACCCAAGCCTTTGCGCAAGGTTGCAGCGGCATCAGTACCGACGTTTACCAAAAATATCCCAAAAGTGTCCAGGCGAGCTTTGACTATGACCATCCATCCGAACTCGATTTCATGAAAGAGTCATTGACAGACGGACTCGCCATTTTTGAGCGATTGTTTGGTTACCAATCCAAATCGTTCATTCCCA
>ENA-UOWO01000526-UOWO01000526.1-activated-sludge-metagenome-genome-assembly--contig:-NODE-526-length-55373-cov-120.725117_pt1 | contig 55373 bp, 60 predicted proteins | sample MGYA00238148_ERZ761564 | MGnify/ENA primary metagenome ERZ761564 (study PRJEB28885, sample SAMN05720194) | activated sludge metagenome | isolation source: Anaerobic digester | place: USA...
CTCCCTTCAATTAATGCACTCAATACTGCATTTACACAGAATTATTTACAGGCTCAAATTAAATAAAATCAGGCAAAATAAAAGGGCTTTTCAGCCCTTTTGTTATTTCTACTGCCTAATAAAATACTTGGCTTATTTTTTCAAAGCATCACGAATTTCACGTAATAATAAAATATCATCTGGTGTTGCTGCTGGCGCTGGAGGCGGCTCTGCTTTTTTCATTTTATTGACCAATTTCACCATTTGGAAAATAATGAAAGCAAGAATAATGAAGTTAATGAGAATAGTAATAAAATTACCATAAGCAAGCGTAGGAATATTGGCTTCTTTAAGTGAGGCAAGTGTGGCCAATCCATTAGGATTATCACCCAGCACAACAAACAAATTACTAAAATCAAAATTACCAAAGCTACCAATAATCGGCATAATCAAATCACCCACCACTGAGTCTACAATTTTGCCAAAAGCGCCGCCGATAATCACACCGACCGCTAAATCCATTACGTTACCCTTACTAATAAACTCCTTAAATTCAGATGCCATACTCATATTGTTCTCCCAAAAAATTGAAATAAATCACATGTTTTTTTAACTGCACAATTGAGTGTTCTCATTGTGGACTTAATATAGTGCGTTTGCTTGTGCTATGTCAATCATCGCGTTCCAACATGGCCGTGAATAATGTAAATTCTTGTTAAAATCCATCAAGCAGCTTTTTAAATTCTCGCGGCAATTTTTCAATATCCAGCTACAATTCAGCCATGAAAAAAATATTTCAAGCGCCCATTGCCAAACCCATTTACCTGTTTTTATTAGGCGCAAGCAATGTGCTGGGCTTTGCACCCTATTACTTGTTTCCTGCGAGCGTTTTATCGGTTGCCGTTTTATTTTATTTTTGGCAAAAGGCCAGCAGCGCAAAAGCGGCATTTTGGCTAGGCCTGCAATATGGCCTAGGGTTATTTATCATCGGCATTTATTGGATTTACATTAGCCTGCATGACTTTGGCGGCATGCCCTGGTGGTTTGCCGGTTTTGTTACCTTTGGTTTATGCGTCTTTATGGCATTATTTACCGCTACGGTTGGGTGGCTGAGTAAAAAATCGGGCGCTTTATTATTGTGCGCACCATTATTATGGGGCATTGCTGATTGGGTTCGCAGCTGGATTTTTACCGGTTTTCCGTGGCTCACGCTTGGTTACAGCCAAGTGCCGCACAGCCCGCTAGCAGGCTTCATGCCGATTGTGGGCGTGTATGGCGTCTCGGTGATTACCGCTTTTTTGGCGGCATTATGCGCAAGTTTTTTGCTTAGCCCAAAACCAACGCTAATCTTTAAACGCAACGCCATTGCCGCCATCACGCTTTTGCTGGTGAGCGGCGGGTTGTTAAAGGCCGTGGAATGGACCACACCCGCAGGTAAAGCCTTTAATGTTGCATTATTGCAAGGCAATATCGCGCAAGATATTAAATGGTCGCCCGACATTGCCAAAAGCACGATTGAACGCTATTTGGCTATGGTTAAATCTAGCGATGCGAATTTGATTGTGTTACCAGAAACGGCTTTTCCGATTGTGTACAGTGAAGAAGCGCCTTATGTGAAAGACGCATTGCAAAGCTACGCAAAGCGAAACAATGGCGACATTATCGTAGGCATGGTTGAACAAGAAGAAGCGAAAGACCCAACTTCAACAGGGGATTACTTTAATAGCGCGCTTAAGTTTAACGGGCAGGGCGTGCAAAATTACCGTAAAAATCACCTCGTGCCGTTTGGCGAATTTATTCCTTTAAAATCGCTGGTGGGCTGGGTTTACCGCGACTGGCTCAACATGCCGCTCAACGATTTAGCCCGCGGTGGCGCCCACCAAACCGCCATGACACTCACCAACCAGCAAAAAGTGGCCATCAACATTTGTTATGAAGATGTATTTGGTGAAGAAATCATCCGCCAGCTACCCGAGGCCAACCTTTTGGTGAATATCAGCAATGACGCTTGGTACGGCCAATCGTACGCCGCGCACCAGCATATGCAGTTTAGCCAAGCGCGCGCCATTGAAACGGGCCGCATGATGCTACGCGCCACCAACACCGGTGCAACGGTTGCGATCGACCAGCATGGACATATATTTGCCCATGCGCCGCATGACATTGAAACCATGCTCAATATACAAGCGCAGGGGTTTTCAGGCAGTACGCCTTATGTTCGTTTTGGAAACTGGCCGTTTATTTTGCTAAGTTTTGGCTGCCTGCTCGGCATAGTTTTTAGGCAAAATTTTAAGTCAAAAATTAGCAAAAAAATCTCCTAATCAATACGTTAAATTCTCTCGAGAAAAAATAAATGCTCTGCGAGCCTTTATTTATAAGGCTCGCAGAGCATCAAAAAAGGTTGTAAGCTAAATTAGCTTGTTTTTTCATTTTTTTGCCTGCTTTTTTATATGTAAATTTGCCATTAAAACCCGCATACATCCGCATGGACTTTCTGCGAAAAATGCGTTTCTAAGGTAAAATCATGCTTTTAGTTGAACGAACTCCCAACATGGTACTCACCTTTCAGCAAATTATTTTAAGACTCCAAGAATATTGGGACAAACAAGGCTGCGCCTTACTGCAACCTTACGATATGGAAGTCGGCGCGGGTACTTCACACACTGCCACATTTTTGCGCTCGCTCGGGCCTGAGCCTTGGAAAGCCGCCTACGTGCAGCCCAGCCGCCGCCCAAAAGATGGCCGTTATGGTGAAAACCCAAACAGGCTACAACATTATTACCAATATCAAGTAGTACTAAAACCCGCACCTGCCAATATTTTAGAGTTGTATTTAGGTTCGCTTGAAGCGCTGGGTTTTGACCTGAAAAAGAATGACATCCGTTTTGTAGAAGATGACTGGGAAAACCCAACGCTGGGCGCGTGGGGCTTAGGCTGGGAAGTGTGGCTAAACGGCATGGAAGTGACGCAATTTACCTATTTTCAACAAGTGGGCGGCATTGATTGCAAGCCCATTACCGGCGAAATTACGTACGGACTTGAGCGTTTAGCGATGTACTTGCAAGGCGTAGACAGCGTGTACGATTTGCAGTACTCAGAAAACATTAAATACGGTGACGTGTTTCACCAAAATGAAGTGGAGCAATCCACTTACAACTTTGAGCATTCTGATGCCGACTTTCTGTTTACGGCCTTTGCTGCGCATGAAAAACAAGCCCTGCATTTAATTGAAGCCAAACTCGCCCTGCCCGCTTACGAACAAGTGCTTAAAGCGGCGCATACGTTTAATTTGCTGGATGCGCGCGGTGCAATTAGCGTGACAGAACGCGCGGCTTACATTGGCAAAATTCGTAACATTGCCCGCGCCGTAGCCGCCAGTTATTTAGAAAGCCGCGCAAGATTAGGCTTTCCGCTTGCCCCTAAACACTGGGCGGATGAAGTGCTGGAGAAACTCTCAAAAGAAAAATTAGAAAAAGAAAAGAAAGCAGCATAAATTATGTCGCAACAGAATTTACTTGTAGAACTATTTGTAGAAGAGCTACCCCCAAAAGCGCTTAAACATTTGGATATTGTATTTAAGCGAGAACTTTTTAATAACTTAATGCAGATGGATCTAGTCGAACGAGTTAATGTAATCAGTGTCACAAGTTATGCAACGCCTAGGAGATTAGCGGTACATATTAAAAATGTCCTGTCGGTGGCACCTAATAAACAAATTGCACAAAAACTCATGCCAGTAAACGTGGGGTTAGATGCAAGCGGCAACGCCACGCCAGCGCTCATCAAACGTTTACAAGGCTTGGGGCTGGATGAAAGCGCTGTTTCACAACTCACCAAACAAGCCGATGGCAAAAATGAAGCGTTATTTTTAGAAGTCACACAAAAAGGCGCGGCATTAAAAGACGGCCTGCAAAAAGCACTAGATGAAACATTAGCAAAATTGCCAATCCCCAAAGTGATGACTTATCAATTGGCTGATGGCTGGAGCAATGTGAATTTTGTGCGCCCTGCACATGGCTTGGTGGCTTTGCATGGCAGTGAAATTGTGCCGATTACTGCCCTTGGCTTAACCGCGGGCAACACCACGCAAGGTCACCGCTTTGAAGCTAATCAACCTATTATCACGCTAAAAAATGCCGATACTTACGCTGAGCAACTTAAATCTGAAGGTGCTGTGATTGCGAGCTATGACGAGCGACGTGCAGAAATTGTGCGCCAGCTAAATGCTGCGGCTGCCAAAGAAAACCTCAAGCCGATTGAAGATGAAGCCTTGCTGGACGAAGTGAATTCATTAGTTGAATTACCCAATGTATTGCTTGGCCAATTTGAAGCGGAATTTTTAGAAGTGCCGCAAGAGTGCTTGATTCTCACCATGAAGGCGAATCAAAAATACTTTCCGCTACTGGACGCCAACAACAAACTCACCAACAAGTTTTTGATTGTTTCAAACATCAAGCCAGCCGACCCAAGCGCTGTGATTGGCGGCAACGAGCGTGTGGTGCGCCCGCGCTTGGCGGATGCGAAATTCTTCTTTGACCAAGACCGTAAAAAAACGTTAGAAAGCCGCATTGCAGGCTTAGATAAAGTGGTGTATCACAATAAACTAGGCTCACAGGGCACGCGTAACCAACGTGTGGTGAAAATTGCCGGCGAAATCGCCAAACAGATTGGCAACAGCGACTTAGCAGCAAAAGCTGAGCTTGCTGCACGTCTTTCAAAAGCAGATTTAGTCACGGACATGGTGGGGGAATTCCCAGAGTTACAAGGCATTATGGGCCGCTACTACGCGCAACATGAAAAGCTGGATGATGATGTGGCGTTTGCCATTGAAGACCATTATAAACCGCGTTTTGCAGGCGACACCTTGCCGCGTAGCCAAACAGGTTTAGTGGTGGCTTTAGCCGACAAGTTAGAAACATTAGTGGGTTTATTTAGTATTGGTGAAAAACCTACTGGCGACAAAGACCCATTTGGTTTGCGTCGGCAAGCGCTGGGCATTATTCGCATGCTCATTGAAAGCAAATCGCCGCTTGGCTTTAAGCCGCTTTTACAATTGGTGCTGAATCAATTTAATGCGGATGCCAGTGTGGCTCTAGCCATTCAAGAGTTTAGTTTTGACCGCCTAAGTGTAAACCTGCGCGAGCAAGGCGCAAGCCCGCAAGAAGTCGATGCAGTGCTTGCTCTGCAACCTGATTTGTTACATGAAATCCCACAACGTTTATCAGCTGTTCGTCAGTTTGCAACACTTATCGAAGCGCCTGCACTCGCCGCCGCCAATAAACGCGTCGGCAATATTCTGAAAAAAGTGGAAGGTGAAGTGAAGGCTGAAGTTGTAGAAAATCTGTTGCAAGAACCTGCCGAAAAAGCACTTGCAGCAGCACTTACCAAAGTAAAACCGCAAGCAGATAAACTGTTTGAAGCGGGCGACTACACAGCCTCACTGCAAGCACTAGCTGCCCTCAAAGCGCCTGTCGATGACTTTTTTGACAACGTGATGGTGAATGCAGATGACCCAGCGCTGAAAGCCAACCGTTTAGGCTTGCTGGCAATCTTGCACCAAACCATGAACCGTGTAGCGGATTTATCAAAATTGGCTTAACAATTGTGAAAGGTGAAAAGGAGAACGTGAAACGTATGCTACAAAACACCGCTATACTTGTTTTTTCATTGCACCTTTCACGTTTCACATTTCACGAGATTTATAAATGAAACTCGTTATTCTCGACCGAGATGGTGTCATCAACCAAGACTCCAGCCAATTCATCAAAAACCCGGATGAGTGGATTCCGATTCCCGGCAGTTTAGAAGCCATTGCCTTACTGAATCAATCTGGCTTTAAAGTGGCGATTGCCACGAACCAATCGGGCATCAGCCGCGGTTTATTTGACATGGCAACGCTCAACGCCATCCATGACAAAATGCACCATGCTTTGTCGAGCTATGGCGGCCGTATTGATGCCATATTTTATTGCCCACATGCTGCCGATGATCACTGCCACTGCCGCAAACCAGAGGCCGGCATGATAGAAGAAATTGGCAAACGCTTTTCAATCGATTTAGTTGGCGTGCCCGCTGTGGGCGATGCACTGCGCGATTTGCAGGCTTTTGCTAACGCAGGTTGCCAACCCATTTTAGTGCGCACTGGCAAAGGTGAAGCCACACTCGCAGCCTCTTTAACCCATGCAGAAAAAGCCCTGCCGCCCAATACGTGGATATGTGCCGATTTAGCCGAAGCCGTGCATAAAATGATTGAGGTCGATCGTTAATGACAGACTTAATTTTAAGAATACGCGCCTTTTTATTTTACTTAGGCATGTTCATCATCACCCCACTTTTTGCGCTACTGGTTATTTTAATGTTCCCGCTCAACAATATCACCCGCTCACGCATGGCGAGCTATTGGGCGCATTGGTCATTAGCATGGTTAAAGCTCACCTGCAATTTAAGTTTTACCGTACGTGGCCGCGAGAATATTCCTGACCATCCTTCCATTATTTTATGCAAACACCAATCCGCTTGGGAAACCATTGCCTTGCAAGTGATTTTTCCGCCGCAAATTTGGGTATTAAAACGTGAATTGCTCTACATTCCATTCATGGGCTGGGCTTGGATTGCCATGTCCGCCATTCCCATTAACCGTTCTGGCGGCCGCGAGGCACTAAAACAATTAGTCAAACACGGTAAAGACCGGCTTGCGCGCGGGCTTTGGGTGGTGATTTTTCCGGAAGGCACACGTGTGGAACCTGGCGCGCGTGGAAAATATCATATTGGCGGCGCGTGGCTCGCTTCACACACTGAAAGTACCGTAGTGCCAGTGGCGCATAATGCTGGTTTATTCTGGCGCAAAAACGCTTTTATCAAACAGGCTGGCAACATTACGGTGAGTATTGGCAAACCGATTGAAACGGCAGGACTCAAAGCGGACGAAGTGAATAAGCGTGTTGAAGACTGGATTGAAAACGAAATGCTGCAACTACCACAGAGCGCTGAATGAGCAATGCAACATTCACACTCCCCAATGGCGAAACCATTTCTTACCTGCTTGAACGCCGCCAACGCCGTACGATAGGCCTAAAAATTACAGCAGATGGCTTGGTGGTACACGCACCAAAACGCATTTTTGACTATCAGCTCAACCTTGTTTTACAACAAAAATCGCATTGGATTTTAAGCAAACTCAAAGCGCGCGAAGCCAATTATATTGAACCTATTCAATGGTTACATGATGAACATCTGCTGGTTTTAGGCAATGATGTGCAACTCAACATCACCCAACACAGCACCAGCAAAGCCGCCACCTTTGCGCAAAATAAGCTCTTAATCGCACAGCAAGACCCTAACAACCAAACGCTAACCTGCCGCAAAGTGATTGCCTGGTATAAAAAACAGGCGCTGGTTGATTTTAGCCGCAGGCTTGAAATATTTGCCGCAAAACTGAATGTGCCCACCCCGCCACTCACGCTTTCAAACGCCAAATCGCGCTGGGGAAGCTGTAACAGCCGCGGCGAAGTGCGGCTCAACTGGCGGCTACTGCAAGCGCCGCCGCACATCATCAACTACGTGATTTGTCATGAATTGGCACATTTAAAAGAGATGAACCACTCTACTAAATTTTGGGCTGTCGTTAGCAGTATTTTCCCTGAATACAAGCTTGCCGAAAAAGAACTTAAAATTTTATCGCCGCAACTGCATCGTTTGTAAATTACAAATTTCATGTTAGATTGTCGTTGTTCCAAAAATAATAGTGCGTTTTTTGGTCAATTTTTTAAATTACTTAGGGGAGTAAACAATGACTTTTGTAGATTCAGTGAAAACTTGTTTGGCAAAATACGCTGACTTTTCAGGCCGTGCAACACGTTCAGAATATTGGTGGTTTTACTTAGCTTTTATTTTGTTTTATATCGCGGGTTTAGTCTTGGCCGGTATTTTATCAAGCATATCTGAAACATTAGGAATGATTGGTTTTGGTATTGTTGCTTTAGGCGCACTTGGTTTTATCTTGCCTTCACTCGCCGCAGGGGTGCGTCGCTTACACGATGTAGATAAAAGTGGCTGGTTTTTGTTATTGGGTCTTATCCCAATCGTTGGTTTAGTGTTACTTTACTTCTTTGTGATTCCAGGTACGCCAGGTGACAACCGTTTTGGTGCGCCCCCAGCCAACTAAAATCATCTAAAGAAATTGCACAATTTTTAATCAATTGTGCATGCAACCTTTTATGCTGCCCTGCGAGCCTTTATTTACAAGGCTTCCAGGGCATTGTTTTTTGCTCGGGCGAATTCAGCCTTGTTTAAAGATACTTAAATAACACGCAGTTTAATCATCAAGCTTATAGAATTTGTTTGATGTCGTTGGCGATATCAACAGGTTTTTGCCCGTAATCCACGTACAGTCTAATTTTTCCGTTTTTATCAAAAATATACATGCCTGCACTATGGTCTATGGTGTAACCACTTTGGCCTTGCGCTTCAACTTTTTTTGCATAAATTTTAAACACGGCAGCGGTTGCGGCAATTTCTTCTTCACTGCCGCGCAGGCCAATAAAGCGTGCGTCAAATGAAGGTACAAATTGCGCTAATACTTCTTGCGTATCGCGCTTGGGGTCTAGCGTTACAAATAAAACCTGCACTTCATCGGCACGTGGACCAAGCAATTTCATGGTGTGTTTCAAATCAGCCATCGTGGTTGGGCAAACGTCCGGACAATGCGTATAGCCAAAAAATAAGGCAATGGCTTTGCCTTTAAAATCATCCATCGTGCGGGGTTTACCTGTGTGGTCAGTCAGATGAAATGATTGGCCAAAATCTGCTCCGGTAATATCTTGCGCAACTAACTTGCCCGCGTCACTTGCGGGCTTACAGGCTGCCAAAAAGCTAAGCAATAACGCTAGGCCGAATATTCTGATTAATTTTTGCACCATACACCTCAATTATGTTCAATTATCTACATTTTTGATTTTAACATGCGACAAGAATTCCGCCCTTTAGTTTACAATATTGCTTTTACTTTAATTCGTTTATAAGGCAGCAATTCATGGCAATTCCAAGCTCAATGGCAGACCGCGACGGCGTAATTTGGTATGACGGTAAAATGGTGAACTGGCGCGACGCCACCACCCACGTACTCACCCACACTTTGCATTACGGCATGGGCGTGTTTGAAGGCGTGCGCGCGTATAAAACCGACAAAGGCACCGCGATTTTCCGTTTACAAGACCACACTGACCGTTTATTCCGCAGCGCGCATATTTTGCAAATGAAAATGCCGTTTGATAAAGCCACCATCAGCGAAGCACAACGTGCTGCGGTGCGTGATAACAATTTAGAATCTGCCTATATTCGCCCAATGGCATTTTATGGTGCTGAAGCGATGGGCATTTCCGCCAAGACACTCAGCACGCATGTGATTTGTGCGGCTTGGAGTTGGGGCGCGTATATGGGCGAAGAAGCAATTACTAAAGGGATTCGCGTTAAAACATCGTCATTTTCACGTCACCACGTAAACATTACCATGTGTAAAGCCAAAGCCAATGGCAACTACATGAACAGCATTTTAGCACACCAAGAAGCCGCGCAAGATGGCTACCAAGAAGCATTATTGCTAGATGTAGACGGCTTTGTGGCAGAAGGCTCAGGCGAAAATATTTTTATCGTACGCAAAGGCAAACTTTATACGCCAGATTTAACCAGCGCGCTTGAAGGCATTACCCGCGACACCATTGTTACACTCGCAAAAGAATTAGGCATTGAAGTGATTGAAAAACGCATTACGCGCGATGAAGTGTACGGCGCAGATGAAGCGTTCTTTACCGGCACAGCGGCTGAAGTCACCCCAATTCGCGAGCTGGATAACCGCGCCATTGGCACAGGCGTGCGCGGTGAGATCACTGAAAAACTGCAAAGTTTGTACTTTGATGTGGTTAAAGGCAAATCGGCTAAACATGCGCATTGGTTGACGCTGGTATAAACATTGGCGCCCACCGTTTTTCGTGAAGGTGCTTTTCGCTTCTTTTTCTTTTCACGAGAAGAGTTGCGTATTCACATTCACGTGGCGCATACAGATGGTGAAGCAAAATTTTGGCTGGAACCCACCATTGAACTAGCGTTGAGCAAAGGTTTAAATAGCAAGCAAGTGAACGAAGCGTTAATATTGGTGCAACAACACCGCGAGGAGATACTCAATGCTTGGCAAGCACACTTCGGGCAATAATATTTCACAAGTGAATACTTCAGCGATTGAAGTTTCATTGGTATCAAGCCAAGGATTTTGGTTGCTGTTAGAAAATGAAGAGCTTTTTTTAGCTTATGCCGATTTTCCATGGTTTAAAAAAGCCACCATTGAGCAAATCACAAATATTGTACACCCGAGTGCTAACCATCTTTATTGGCCAAGTTTAGATATAGATTTATCCGTTGAATCAATACGTAACCCTAAAGAGTTTCCTCTTATATCAAAAGTGAAAACACATTAACTATGTCTGACACCAAAGAAATTGAAGTCACCGCCAAAGATTTACCGCTACACTGCCCGACCGATGCCGTTGCACAATGGTCATCACACCCTCGCGTGTTTTTGGACGTAACGGCTACCGGTATAGTGGCTTGCCCTTACTGCGGTACAAAATATAAACTAAAAGCGGGCGAACACGTTAAGCAGCATTAACGCCTCAATTTAGCTCATCTTCTTTAACGCTGCCCTGCAAGCCTTTATTTATAAGGCTTGCAGGGCAGCGTTTTTCTCTCGACATTACAACTGGCATCTAAAAACGAATTTACATGTAAACAATACTGACTAAATTCGGCCAACCGTTACACTTTTCCCCCATAACGCACCCATAATTTTTTCTGCATTTTCAGCTTCGCTGTTCGTCCAAAACGTCACTTCCGCAGGCCGAGTTTTCGTTGTGATCAACTGACCTTCTGCCAATTGGCGTTTGAGTTGTTGTGCCACTGCAGCGCCGGTGTCAATTAACGTGACATGTTCTCCAACCACTTCGCGTATCGCTGCTTTTACAAAGGGGTAATGCGTACAGCCCAGCACGATGGTGTCAGCCCCTTCAGTCAGTAATGGCGCGCAATATTGTTGAATCAGTGCTTTGGTATTTTCGTTATGTAGTTCGCCGCGCTCCACGCATTCCACCAAGCCTGTGCAGCCTTGCGTCACTACTTTTACATTGCGGCCATAACTTTCAAGTAACGCGGCAAATTGCGCACTTTTAAGTGTGCCAACGGTGGCCAGCACGCCGATAACGCCATTTTTGCTCGCGCTAGCGGCAGGTTTAACGGCTGGCTCCATGCCAATAATGGGAATGGTATATTTTTGGCGCATCGCATCAATGGCGGCGGCTGTGGCAGTGTTACAGGCAACGACTAAGGCTTTAACATGTTGAGCGATTAAAAAATCGGCCACGGCAAAACATCGTTCGGTGATTTCAGCAGCAGTTTTGCTGCCGTAAGGCGCATATTTGCTGTCAGCCACATAAATTAAATCTTCATCTGGCAGTAAGGCGTGAATGTGCTTTAATACAGAAATTCCACCCACACCTGAATCCATGACGCCAACAGGCTGGCTTGCTGATGTTAATTTGGTTGGATTTTCGTGATTTGGTGGTAACTCAGGCATCAAGTTTTAGCATCATCATTTATAATGCTTGAATTATATAGGATTTTGAATGGCTTATAAGTTGTGCAACACTTGCACCCAACAATGAACACCTAAAAGATTTGGCATGATTAAACCTCGATGATTAAAAGATTTTTACAAAAAGTATTTACCAAGCGCACTAAAGCACATTTGGCAATAGAACTTGCGGATGCGAGCGATACCAGCGCTGCAAAAAAAATATCAGCCAAAGTACATAAAATCAACAAAAATCTGATTAGCCAAGCTGCATTAAAAACTTGCGAAGGCTTACAAAAAGCGGGCTTTGAGGCATTCATTGTCGGTGGTGCGGTACGTGATTTGCTATTGAATTTTAAGCCAAAAGATTTTGATGTCGCCACCAATGCCACACCTGAAGAAGTAAACCGCATTTTTCGGCGCTCACGCATTATCGGCAAACGTTTTAGGCTGGTGCACGTATTGTGGGGCAATGAGACGATTGAAGTCTCAACTTTTCGCGGCCATCATTTAGCGGAAGGTGATGCCAAAACCGCTGACAGCGGTCGCATTCTGCGCGACAACATCTTTGGCAGTTTAGAAGAAGACGCAGCACGGCGCGACTTTACCGCCAACGCCCTCTATTACAACCCTGCGAAAGATGAAGTGCTGGATTTTCACAATGGCGTAGCCGATGTAAACGCCAAATTGTTACGCATGATTGGCGACCCGACCACGCGCTATCAAGAAGACCCCGTGCGCATGCTGCGTGCGGTGCGCTTGTCTGCCAAATTAGGCATGAAAATCGCCCCTGACACACAAGCGCCCATCGCCAAACTGGTAGATTTACTGCAAGACGTGCCTGCCAGCCGCCTGTTTGATGAAATGCTGAAACTGTTTTTATCCGGCCACGCGGTTGAAAGCGTCAATGCCTTACGTGCACAGCATCTGCATCATGGTTTATTGCCGATGCTTGATGTGGTGCTGGAGCAACCGCTGGGCGAGCGCTTTGTGATGCTGGCGTTAAAAAATACCGACGACCGCATTAATCAGGGCAAATCTTCAAACCCCAGCTTTTTATTCGCCACGCTACTTTGGCATGAGGTGCTGACCGCATGGCAAACTTATAAAAATGAAGCCCCGCCGATTCCTGCGCTTTATATGGCGATGAATGAAGTGATTGCCAGCCAAGCTGAAAAATTGGCGATTCATAACCGCTACACCGCCACCATGAAAGAAATTTGGGCCATGCAACCGCGCTTTGAGCAACGTGCTGGCAAGCGGCCATTTAGTTTACTCACGCACCCACGCTACCGCGCAGGCTATGATTTTTTACTGCTGCGTTGTGAATCAGGTGAATTGCCGATGGAACTTGGTGAATGGTGGACCGCTTTTGCCAATGCGGAAGGCGAAGCACGCACGGCAATGCTGCAAGCCGACACCAACCCTAACAAGCGCAGAAAAAGAAACCGTAAAAAAGTGAGCGCCAACAAAAGTGAGTCCATTAGTTAAAAACGCATGAAACACGCTTTTATCGCATTAGGCAGCAATTTAGCTGACCCCATTTTACAAGTTAAAAATGCGTTTGCTACGCTGAGTAAAATTCCAAAAACACGCGTCATCAAGGGCTCATCGCTTTATAGAACTGCGCCGATTGATTGCCCGCAAAGCACGGAAGAATCTGTGCCAGATTTTATCAACGCCGTGGTTGAAATTGAAACCACGCTTTCGCCAGAAGCCTTATTAACAGCACTACACGCCATAGAAAACGCCGCGGGGCGCGAGCGGCCTTACATCAACGCGCCGCGCGTGCTGGATTGCGACTTATTGCTTTATGAAAATATCGTGCAAAACACCGCCAAACTCACGCTACCGCACCCGCGCATGCACACCCGCGGATTTGTGTTATTGCCACTATTTGAAATCGCACCGCAACTAATTGTGCCAAAACATGGCAAAATAGCGCAATTGATGACGCCGCAACTCGCCCAAGGTATTCAAAAACTAGAAAATCACTTATGAGCATTTTTACCAGATTCCCTTATATTGTTGTGGAAGGCCCTATTGGCAGCGGCAAAACCACGCTGGCGCGTATGCTGGCAGATAAATTTCCTGTGGATTATTTATCTGAAAAAGCCGAGGCCAACCCATTTTTGCCGCGCTTTTATCAAGATGCGCAGCGCTACGCGCTTCCAACGCAGCTATTCTTTTTGTTTCAGCGCGCCAACCAAATCAAAGATTTAAGCCAGCGCGATATGTTTGCCAAGCCGATTGTGGCCGACTTCTTTTTAGAAAAAGATGCATTGTTTGCGCGGCTCAATTTAGATGATGAAGAATATGCGCTTTATCACAACATTTACACGCACTTGCAATTAAAAGCGCCCAAGCCTGATTTGGTGATTTATCTGCAAACGCCCATTGATGCGCTGGCTGAGCGCATTGAAGAACGCAACGTACATTATGAACAAAATATGCCGCGCGAATATTTGGCGCGTTTATCAGATGCCTACAGCGAATTTTTTCACCACTACGACGCCACGCCAGTGTTGATTGTGAACAATGAAAAATTAAATATCGCTAAAAATCCTGAAGCATTGGATTTACTGCTTAACCGCATCATGCAGATTAAAAGTCAGCGCGAATTTTTTAACCCGAATTTCGAATGAGTTTAACTAAACTTCAAACCAAAGTAGCCGCTGGCGAAAAAATTGCCATGCTGACCTGCTATGACGCCACCTTTGCCAAATTAATGGAATTAGCAGGAGTGGACATGTTGCTGGTGGGCGACTCTTTAGGCATGGTGTTGCAAGGCGCTGAGAACACGCTCAATGTCAGCATGCACCACATGACTTATCACACTAAGATGGTTAAAAACGGTGCGCCAAACACCGTGATTATGGCCGACATGCCCATCGGCAGTTATGAGCAGGATAACGAAGCCGCTTATAAAAATGCGCTTTGGTTAGTAAAAAGTGGCGCGCACATTGTGAAGTTTGAAGGCGGCGGAAAACGCGTTGAAACCGCACGTTATTTGGTTGAGCGCGGCATTCCTGTTTGCGCGCATTTAGGCTTTACGCCGCAGTCGGTCAATCAGTTAGGCGGCTATAAAATTCAGGGAAAAACTGAAGAATCAGCCGAACAGATTTTAAATGACGCCAAGGCCATGAGTGACGCAGGCGTGAGTTTTGTGTTGCTCGAAATGGTGCCCGCCGCACTTGCCAAAAAAATCACCGAAGGCATTAGCGCACCCACCATCGGCATTGGCGCAGGCGTGCACTGTAGCGGACAAGTATTGGTGATTCAGGACTTACTGGGCATTTACACAGGTGCCGCCAGCAAAGACCCTAAAGACTTTAAAGCCCCCAGATTTGCTAAAAACTTTTTGATTGAAACCAATAGCGTGCAACAGGCGGTTAAAAATTACGTGCAAGAAGTTAAAAATGAAACTTTTCCTAATGTAGAACATAGTTATTAAACTGCGCATAAAAACAATTAAAAAACACCTAAATCATACACAACCTTTTTTGATGCTCTGCAAGCCTTGTAAATAAAGGCTTCCAGAGCATAATTTTTTTCTCGAGGATATTTTGCTTAAAAATTAAGCCATTTATTAATGCAAATTGATGGATTGTTTTACCACAAAAAGTAAAATTTTTCTGCAAGCAGATAGGCAATGCTAAAATGCGCGCATGCAAATTGTCCACACCATCGCCGAACTTCGCGCCGCACTCAAAAACCAATCTGGTATCAGTTTTGTCCCAACTATGGGCAATCTGCATGCAGGGCATCTTCAACTGGTTGAAATTGCCAAACAACATGCGCACTGCGTTGTTGTAAGCATTTTTGTGAACCCGCTGCAATTTGGCGCAAATGAAGATTTTGGTAGTTATCCACGCACACTCGAGGCGGATTGCGAAAAACTAAAAGCGGCTGGGGCTGATATTGTGTTTGCGCCTAATGTGACAGAAATCTACCCAGACTTTGACGGCAAAAACCTCAACCAAACCATGACCATCACCCCACCGCCTATCGCTAGTGAGCTTTGTGGCGCGTCTCGACCAGGCCACTTTTCTGGCGTGGCAACAGTGGTAATGAAGCTTTTTAATATGGTACAGCCAGACGTTGCCGTGTTTGGCCAAAAAGATTTTCAGCAACTTTTTATCATCAAAGAAATGGTGAAGCAGTTTAATTTGCCTATTGAAATTATTGCAGGTGATACCATGCGCGAAGCCAGTGGCTTGGCGATGAGCTCACGCAATGGCTATTTAAATGAAGCGCAACGCACACAAGCTGCGCAACTCAATGCTGCATTGCAAAGCATGGTGCAAGCGCTTAAAAATGGTGTTAAAAATTTTAGTGCCTTAGAAAATACGGCCACGCAAAAACTTAATCAACAAGGTTGGGAAGTTGATTACATTTCTATTCGTTCTGCCCTTACCTTGCAGCCCGCCGCCGCACAAGACCAGCATTTAGTGGTGCTGGGCGCAGCTAAAATCAGCAATAATCAAGCAGGCAAAACCCGCTTGATAGACAATATTGAAGTGCATTTATAACCGCAAATCACATTCTTCACAGCCACAGACCACTCCTAATTAACGGTAAACATTGAGCTGGTATTTTTTATTACCAACTTTTAAATCTTGCCATTGTGGCGCTGTGGCCGTTACCTCTCCTGCTTCTAACTGGCTTTGCAGATTTTTTTGAAATGTTTCTGTTGTTTCTTGTGCTTCACAGCAATAGTTGTTTAAGTGCGCAAACATTATCCAACTGTTGGCTTCTTTTTTATAGGCACGCCCACCACCATTGCGCTGAAAAAAAACAATCTCAACGTGTCCGTCTAGGTTTAAGTCCACTGCCAGCAATTGGTCTTTTGGTTTGGTGTTTGGACAATCGGTGTCTTGTGGAAAATCTAAACATGCAAAATATATTTCATGGTTTTGGTACTCTTGCAACACACGTTCAAAAAATGCCGCTTCAATAGGTGTGCCTTTAGGGTAAATATTGAAATGCGCTTGCAATGTTTGCAAGGTCACTGGCGGCTTCTTTGTTTCGACTGAGCGGTAATGACGATATTGCGCTTTGAGCGCAGCTTCCACCAATGGCTTAATCGTGGCCGCTTGCGGGTGGGTGGTATCAGCCAGCAAGTTTTTGAGAGCCGCTTCGCCATATTTGCCGCCACTAAAGCGTAAATATTCATAATCAAACTGGCTTGCTGCTATTGTTCCATTATGCAACCTTGCAAGCTGGCTTTGCACACCAATGCGCATGGGGCTGAGTATGGGCGAATAGAGCAAGCCGATAAACGCCATTAAACAAACGGCCGCAATCACGTTGACTGGTTTAATCGCCTGAATCCAAGTATTTTGGTTAAATGATTGAAACGCCGCAAACGCATAACCCACGCTATAAATTGCCATAATCAAGGTAATGCTTGCCGCCCATACGCGGTCGTCCGTCCAGCCATATTGATTGACGCGTAAATACAGCGCATAGATGCACAACATGGCGTAAATTGGCATGGTCAACACGGCTAAATTGCTTAACTTTAACAACCAAGCGGGGTATTGTGTTTGTTTGCCATCTTGAAAAGCGGTGTTAAGCAAAAACACCATGAGCGCCAGCAAACTCAACATTAAGCTGGTGGCGTAGCCCGTGCCCCATAACGAAGCTAAGCCTTTAAATGGCAAAGTAATCATAAACGCCAGCAAAATCAAACTCACTAGCGGCAATAACCAGCCCAGCACTTGCAAAATCGCGCGTTTAAATTCTGAAAGCGCATCTTGCTTGGCGTTATAGAGTGAAGTGCCTAAGCCAAAAGCCACCGCTGTGGCGGGGTAAATAAAGTAAACATCTTCAATAATGCTTTTAAAAAAGGTGATGCCTAGTACTTTAAACAAGCCTGCCAATAGCAATAAAGCTGCCCAAAATAAGCCAGTAAAAATACCCGAAGTAATGAGCTTTACCGCGTTGCGCCAAGAATAATCATACAAAGATTCATAATGGTTAGACCAACGACCATATTGGCAAAAATGCTCAATAAAGGTCACGGCAATAAACCATGCCATCACCATGCAAAAACCAAATTGAAACACCAAGCCCTCTACGCCATAACGCGGCAGACCTTTTACATAGCTCACATCACCAAAATACATGGCGCAAAATGCCGCAATCAGGCTAAACGCGCCCGCCAAACTCAAGGCCAATTTGCGTGGCTGATGCGCAAGCAACATTAAGCTAAGCGGCAAACTAATGGCCAGCACGTACAGCGGCAAAATCACATTAAAATATTGCCGTGCATTGCTTAATGTATCGACCCAAAGCCAAATAAGTAACAGCGCAACACCTTGCAATAAAGCCATGCTTAAAATAAACCGATGTTCTCTGTTTTGTGGGGCTAAGTCTGTCATTGCATTCCTCTTTAAAGTTTTAACCGCTTTAATGTTTTCACCGTATGACAATTTTTCATCTAGCAATATTAAAGTGCTTATGTGAAGTGAGCGTGAAGTTTGTAGCGATATAAAGTTATAATAGCGCTTTAAATTAAAAAGCCAAAAAATCACATGCAAAGAACCATGTTGAAATCTAAGTTACACCGCGTTCACACCACACATGCCGAGCTGCATTATGAAGGTTCGTGTGCGATCGACGAGGTGTTATTAGAAGCGGCCAATATTCGTGAATATGAACAGATTCATATTTACAATGTCACCAATGGTGAGCGTTTTAGCACCTACGCAATCCGTGGTGAGCGCAATTCTGGCATTATTTCAGTGAATGGCGCTGCCGCGCATAAAGCAAATCCTGGCGATATTTTAATTATTGCCAGCTATGCCGACTACCATGAATTAGAACTTGAAAAATTTAAACCCCAACTCGTGTATGTGGATGAAAAAAACCGCATACAAACACAACGTAACGCAATTCCAGCACAGGCCGCATAAATGACAACCAACAGCAACACCCCAACATCCGCCCCTTTTGACCTTGAAGCCATGAAAACCGCCGTGGTTGACGCGATTGAAGATATTAAAGGTTTCGACATCAGCGTGATGGACGTGCGCAAGCTCACCAGCATGACCAATTACATGATTGTGGCCTCTGCCAACTCTACCCGCCAATGCAAAGCCATTGCCGATAATGTACGTGAAAAACTCAAAGAAAAAGGCTTTCATATTCGTGGCACAGAAGGCGAAAAAGAAGGCGAATGGGTGCTGGTAGATTTAGATGACATCGTTGTACACATTATGGTGCCAACCACCCGTGCTTACTACAACCTTGAGCAATTATGGGGCGAGGCTGAAAGCCGCCGCGGGCATATTAAAGCCAGCTAATTGAGGTTCTATGCCTTTTTCAGTTGAAGAACGTGCCGCATTACTCAAGCTAAAAGGCGTAGGCAATACGGTTATCTCGCGTTTAGAAGAAATGGACTTTGCGTCACTTAATCAACTCGCGCAAGCTAAAACACAAGATATTTTAGAATATGGCGCAAACCTTACGCGCGCTACTTGCTGGAAAAACAGCCCGCAAGCTCGCGCTGCAATTGATGCAGTGATTCAATTAGCGCAATCAAAAGCTTAAAGTGAAACTGCGCATTATCTCCGTTGGCCATAAAATGCCCGCTTGGGTTGAAACCGCTTGCGCAGAGTATATCAAGCGCATGCCGCGCGAACTCACAGTTGAAATTATCGAAATCAAACCAGACAAACGTGCCGATGGCAAAAACAGTGTGGTGGTGCAAGAGGCCGAAGCCAAGCGCATTTTAGAAGCCGCAGGCAGAGACTTTTTAATTGCCTGCGATGAGCGCGGCCAAGAAGTCACCACCTTGTTACTGGCTGATAAAATGCAATTTTGGCAAGGCCTAGGGCGCGATGTCAGCATTGTGATTGGCGGTGCAGATGGCTTACACGCAAGCCTTAAACAACAAGCCGATTGGCTTTGGGGTTTATCTAAACTAACCTTGCCGCATGCCTTTGTGCGCGTATTGTTGTGCGAGCAACTTTACCGCGCGCACTCGGTCAATCAAGGCCATCCCTACCACCGAGAGTAATATGCATTACGAAAAATCTCTGGTCTGGTTTCGCCGCGACTTGCGCGACTACGACCATGCCGCGCTTTATCATGCCCTCAAAAATTCCACCCAAGTATATTGCGTGTTTGTGTTTGATACGGACATCTTGAATGCGCTTAAAGATAAAGCCGACCGCCGCGTAGAATTTATTTGGGAAAGCGTCAAAGAGCTCAAAACCGCGCTGCAAGCCAAACGCGGCGACTTAATGGTGCTGCACGGCAATGCCCGTGAGGAAGTTCCAGCCCTAGCGTTGCAACTGGGCGTGCAGGCAGTTTTTACCAATCATGACTATGAACCCGCCGCCATTGCGCGTGATTTATTGGTGACCCAACGGCTCCAGCCACATCAAATTTCCTTGCATCATTACAAAGACCAAGTCATTTTTGAGCAAGAGGAGGTCTTGAGCCAAGTGGGCAAACCTTATAGTGTATTCACGCCCTACAAAAACGCTTGGCTAAAAAAGGTGAATGATTTTTACCTGAGCCCTTACCCAGTTGATGCCTACATACAGCACTTGGCACAAGTTGAGCCAACGCCGCTCATATCTTTAGATAACCTTGGTTTTGCGCGCACCAATTTAAGCGCCATGCGCCTGCCCACTGGCATGCACGGCGGCGCACAATTATTTGCCGATTTTACTGAGCGCATACAACGCTACAAAGAAGCGCGAGATTTTCCTGCGGTAAAGGGCGTTTCGTATTTATCGGTGCATTTGCGCTTTGGCACCGTATCTATTCGCCACCTAGCGCGCGAGGCTTGGCAGCGCGGCGGTGCCGGTGCTGAAACATGGCTCAATGAATTAATTTGGCGCGATTTTTATTTTCAAATTCTGCACCATCATCCGCAGGTGGCCAGCGGCCGCGCTTTTAAGGCCGAATTTGAATCCTTAAACTTCCCCAACAAAGCAGAACATTTCAAAGCATGGTGCGAGGGCAACACGGGTTACCCGCTGGTAGATGCCGCCATGCGCCAGCTCAACCAAACCGGCTTTATGCATAACCGCTTACGCATGGTAGCGGCCAGCTTTCTGGTAAAAGATTTACTGATTGACTGGCGCTGGGGCGAGCAATATTTTGCCGAAAAACTGATTGACTTTGACTTTTCAGCCAACAACGGCGGCTGGCAATGGGCGGCCAGCACAGGCTGCGATGCACAGCCTTGGTTTCGCATTTTTAACCCAATCACACAAAGCGAACGTTTTGACAGCTTAGGCAAATTTATTCGCAAATATGTGCCTGAGTTAGGCGCTTGTGATGATAAAGAAATCCATGCGCCTTGGCTGATTCCACCACTACGGCAACAATCGCTCCAACTGAACCTAGACAAAGACTACCCAAATCCAATTGTTGACCATGCCAGCCAGCGTGAAAAAGCTTTGGCGTTGTATAAAAATACGCCAACAAAATAAGCCAAAAACACCCCTTTTTACACCACAACCTTTTTGACTGCCCTGCGAGCCTTATAAATAAAGGCTCACAGGGCATAAAATTTTCCTCGCAGAAAATTCAATGTACTTTTGATCATATTCACGCACATTAAAACAGCATTATAATGACGCATATTGAACAACAGCAGAACAGCTCAACCACCATGCAAACGCCTGAAAAAAATGCGCCCAAAAACCTAGTTCCCAGAAGCAAAGCAATTCTGATAAGTTATTGCATCATGTTTGCAGTGGCGCTTATTTTTTCTATAGGCGCGCAATTCGCCATTCCTTTATATGAAACGGTTTTTTCAAGTTTTGGCGCAGATTTACCTTGGCTCACAAGCATCGTTGTTGATTATCGAAAATGGTTGCTGCTGATGCCAATCTATATGAGCGTGATTGTTATTTTTTTTATGGTTCAATCACGGGTCACCACTGAAATGAACCATGCCTTTAAAATCATATTTTTTGCAGACTTACTGACTTTCATTGGCATTATCGCAACCGTTGTCGTGGCCATGTATTTGCCATTATTTAAAATGGGTGCCGTTGCGTGAAGTGGCGCATTTTTGTTGGCCTTTTCGTACTCTTTTGTGGCCTAGCCTTTTGGGCAGGTGAGGCAGACGGAAAACTGTTTGGTAACTTTTTGCTTTTTAGTATTATCCCTGCCGTCTTTTTCACGCTCTTTTCTGCGCCAACCAATTTGTGGGGTAAGGTCATATTAGGATGCGTTTTTGTATCGAGCTACAGCTATAGTTTTTATTTAGGCACAAAATCGTATATGCGTGCCTATAACGAATGCGTGACGCAGGGTGAGGTCATACGGGAGCAACTGACCACTTTCTACCAACAAAACCTGCAATATCCAGAACATTTAAGCCAAATAAACGGCTTCAACGCTTGTAAGCGCGTGATGCACCCTACAATTTTAATGTATCAAAAAACCACATTGGGTTATCAAATTTCATTTGATGATGGTCATGTGCTGCATCAGGCAACAGAATCCCAACCATTTGAAGCCCACAAATAATTGGTTTTTTTGCATAATTTACTTTAAAAACATTAGGTAATTGTAAATTTTTCAAGTAGATTCACGTTCACCCACTAGACAACCCAATCACGCTAGGTTAAAGTAACGGAAGATTTTTCCGTTAATAATTGTAAATCCATCTACAAAAAACAAAAATATCGTTAGTGAAAAATCAATCATATCGGGGTATTAAATGCGTCATCCACAAAAAAATTATATTAAAACAACGCTTGCTATCGCTAGCCTATGTGCTGTCACCATACTTTCAGGCTGTGCAACACAAGCCAATAAAGACCCGCTTGAAGGTGTAAACCGCGCGGTGTATAAATTTAACGATGTCACAGATAAAGCCGTATTTAAACCGGTTGCGACGGCTTATAAAGCAGTCACCCCTTCACCGATTCGCACTGGATTTAATAACTTTTTTACCAATTTAGGCTCGATTACTACTGTTTTAAATGATTTATTACAGTTTAAATTTGCACATGCCTTTACTGATGCAGGCCGATTTGTCATTAACAGCACGTTCGGTCTGGCTGGTTTTATTGATGTGGCCGGCAAAGATAATATTGCGCTTCGCAAAGAAGACTTTGGTCAAACTCTAGGTTTTTGGGGCGTGGGCAATGGCGCTTATTTGGTTTTACCATTTTTAGGCCCATCAACACTACGCGACACCACTGGCTTGGTAGTGGATACAACAACTACCGACCCGATACACTACACACATAACATTGGTGAAATTCGCCTACACAATCAATTGCGCCTAGCGCAGTTTATTGACAAGCGTACAGAACTGCTAGACGCGAGTGATTTGGTGGACGAAGCTTCATTAGACCCATACGCATTCATGCGTGACGCCTACCTGCAAAGACGTGAAAACCAAGTGAATGACAATCTCGCAAAACGAAATCTATCAAACGACGAATTCTTTGAAGAAGATGACACGTTAGATAATGCTACAACACCAGCCACTGAAAACCAACCAGCAGCTGAGACAAAATAAACTGCTTTTCGTAACAAATAAAAAAGCCTAATCAGATGATTAGGCTTTTTTATTAACACTACGCTTTTTTGCTGGATTAAAACACCGTGTTATTCGCTCGCGACCGTCATACGCTCAATCAAAATTGAGCCCACTTGCTTTGAACCTTGTACCAAAATGTCATTGCCAATCGCAACAATACTTTTGAGCATGTCAGCCATATTGCTGGCAATGGTAATTTCTTCAACTGGGTGAAGAATAACGCCATTTTCAACCCAAAAACCGGCCGCACCGCGTGAATAGTCACCTGTGACCATATTTATGCCGTGCCCCAGTAACTCTGTCACCAGCAATCCTGTTCCCATTTGCTTCAATAACGCAGTAAAATCCTGCCCGCTAGATTGCACGATTAAATTATGGTTGCCACCTGCATTACCCGTTGTTTGCATTCCTAGTTTTCTGGCAGAGTAGCTGCCAAGCACGTAGCCTTGCAACACGCCATCTTTCACTAATTGTCGCGCGTGGGTTGCGACGCCTTCATTATCAAACGGACTGCTCGCCAAGCCTTTTTTGATATGCGGATCTTCACTTATATTCAACAAGGGTGAAGCGATTTGTTTACCCAAACTATCCAGCAAAAAAGAGGATTTTCGATATAAACTACCGCCCGAAATGGCTGAAATGAGTGATGAAATCAAGCCACTCGCAAGTGGCGCTTCAAATAACACGGGCACTTGGCAAGTCTTAATTTTACGGGAATTTAAACGTCTAACGGTACGCTCACCTGCCTTATGCCCTACAGCAATCGCGGCATCTAAATCACTGGCTGCACGGGCGGTGCTGTACCAATAATCGCGCTGCATATTGTCATCGGCTTCTGCAATCACCGAGCAGCTCACCCCATGGCGAGAACTCAAATAGCCCCCAGTAAAACCGTGACTATTGCTATAAGCAAAGCAGCTTTCACCAGTTGAAACACTAGCCCCTTCAGAATTCGTAATCCGCGCATCTACTGCCCGTGCTGAAGCCTCGCACGTTTTGGCAATGGCGATGGCCTCTTCTACAGAAATAGCCCATGGGTGGTATAAATCCAAATCCAGAGACTCTTTAGCCATTAAACCAGCTTCTGCCAACCCGCAATAAGCATCTTGCGCGGTATATTTGGCAATGTTGCACGCGGCTGCTACTGTGTCGTAAATGGCCTGCTGATTTAAGTCTGACGTGCTGGCATGGCCTTTTTGCTGACCAAAATAGACCGTAACTGACATACCTTTATCACGGTTATATTCGATATTTTCTGTTTCTCCCAACCGTACAGATACATTTTGACCAATACTTAAACTTAACTCAGCTTCCGCTGCGCTAGCACCCATTTGCTTTGCCACTTTAAGTACGTCTTGTGACATTTGCTTAATTTCGTCGATTGAATAACTAAATGCTGAATCTGCCATAACGCTTTCTACTATCTAAATGTTCGCTTTAAGACTGCTATAATACCGCACTATGAAACCGCAAATATCAGCGAAACCCAAAAAGACCGCCAAAGAGACTGAATCGACTCAAACGATTGCTTCAGATGAGCCGCTGCCCATCAGCAAAACGAAATTAAAAGCGGAGGCAGATGCCCAGCAGGCATTAGGCGTTCGCCTGTGCGAATTGCCTAAAGACAAGCTCGCAAAGTTAGACTTGCCCGAAGCGCTCTATGCCGCCGTTCTGGAAAGCAAAAAGATTACGGCTAATGGCGCTATTCGACGTCACCGTCAATATTTAGGCCGCCTGATGCGTGATATCGATACCGCCCCGATTGAAGAACAACTGGCGCGCTGGGATGGTAAACATACCGCTGAAAACGCTTACTTTCATGGTTTAGAGCGTTGGCGTGACCGCATGATTGCTGATGCCAATGTATTACAAGAGTTTTTAGCGTTGTACCCAGGCACAGATATTCAGCAACTTCGCACACTTATTCGAAATGCGCAAAAGGAACTGGCAGCGAATAAACCGCCAAAAAGTAGCCGCGAAATATTTAAGTTATTGCGTGAAATAACGCAACCGCAACAAACTGAGGCAACGCAAGAAACTGACCGTTAGCCGAACGCTCGCTTATCTTGCTATATCAGGGCGTACCTTGCGCCCTGATATTCGTCAACAGCATCGCTAAAGCTTTAAACCATGTGCTTTCAGCCGCTAAGTCCTTGAATTAAGCTTTGCAGTCACTTGTATTTCTTTATTGTTACGAATTAACACCACTGGCACACTTTGGCCTGCATATCGCTTAACCGCAGCCACTAATTCCGCTTGCTGGTTCACTGTCGAATCGCCCACTTTCATCAGCACATCACCTCTTAAAATATTTGCCTCCGCTGCGGGGGATGACTTAATCACGGCAATCACTTTTAAACCTGGCTCTTCAGGTAATTCTTCATTAGCGGAAGCCGTAGCTGCTTGCTGGTTGGTGAGCAGTTTTCTTAATTTAACCACATGCACGCCCAGTAAAGGCATGGGTAATTTAGCCCAATAGCTCGCGTAAAAGTAGTGTAAATCCTGCTCATCTGGATTACTTTTTACATTGCTTTTAACGTCAGCACTTTTATTTTTTTCAGCCTCATGCTTGCTATACAAAATCACTTGGTCCGCTTGAATCGCACGACCATAATCCAGCGCCAAATCTGCTGGTGCTTCATTTGCAGAGAAGCCAGACCATCCCATCATGTCGTAACCATTTTCCAACATACGCACATTGTCCACATCAATTGAGTTATCGGTAATCTTTTGATTTTTAATTTCTATTTTTGTGTCAGGATTTGCATTGGCCGATTTTAACTGATTGGTATTTTGCGCTTTATAGTTTTCTTGGTAAGGGTTATCTGCCGCAAAAAGTTGTTGGGTAAAAATCAATGTGCCCATACTCAACAAACTGAGTAACATTAAATTGGTTTTTAATTTCGTTAATTTTTTGCTCACCGTCACTGTCATAAAAAATCCTTTTTGTTGAGTAATGTTATGATGGAATATTCATACAACACTCATGACCAGCAAATGACAAAAGAATTCATTAAAATTGGATTAGTTTCTATTAGTGACCGTGCAAGTAGCGGTATTTATGAAGATAAAGGCATTCCTAATTTGCAGTCATGGTTAGAACTTGCTGTTAAATCACCCTTTTCGCTCGAAAAAAGACTGATCTCAGACGAGCAAAGCCTTATTGAAAGCACTTTAGTTGACTTAGTTGATAATCAAGCTTGCCACCTCATCCTCACCACAGGTGGCACTGGGCCTGCCTTGCGTGATGTGACCCCTGAAGCCACATTAGCCATTGCCGATAAAACCATGCCCGGTTTTGGCGAGCAAATGCGGCAAATCAGCCTCAATTTTGTGCCTACGGCTATTCTCTCGCGCCAAGTTGCAGTGGTTCGCAAGCAATGTTTAATTATCAACTTACCTGGTCAGCCCAAGGCTATTGCCCAAACATTACAAGGCTTAAAAGATGAGACGGGTAATACAAAAGTGCACGGCATATTTGCGGCAGTCCCCTATTGTCTCGACTTGCTCGGCACACCAGAAAAACCCATGCCGTATCTTGAAACGCACGAGCAAATCGTCAAGGCGTTTAGGCCAAAATCAAGCTAAGCGCTTTCAATTTTAATTGCACTAATTACAGGGGTTTTACCTTGTTGTTTAACCTATCAATTGCTGCCAATTGCATGCAAAATAGGCACAATTATGTTAAAGACGATTCCAACCCATCAAGTCACACTCGGTATGCACATTCATGCCCTCAACGGCGCGTGGATTGACCATCCATTCTGGAAATCAAAATTTGTACTCAATGACCCTGAGGATTTAAAAAAACTTAGAGCCAGCAGCATTAAAGAAGTGGTGATTGATATTGCCAAAGGTGTGGATGTCAAAACCAGTGAAACAGCCACCACTGCACCCGCAGCTACGCAGCCTGCGGAATCGGTTGCTGAACAACCCAAAACCCCGGAAGAAAAAAAAGCTGTTGCACGTGTTTCGGCTGCTGAAGAACAAGTGCGTGCTAAAAAAATCCTGCAAGAATCTAAAAAAGCCGTCACGACCATGCTCAATGATGTCCGCATGGGCAAGGCAGTGAACCCCGGCACAGCAACAGCGTTGGTGGAAGAAATTGCCTCGTCAGTCTCACGCAATGAAAGCGCGCTCATTAGCTTAGTGCGCCTTAAAACCAAAGACGATTACACTTACATGCACTCGGTTGCCGTATGCGCGTTGATGATTGCGCTGGCAAAAGAACTGAATTTAAACGACACTGAAACCAAGCAAGCGGGCATGGCAGGATTGTTGCACGATGTTGGCAAAGCGGGTATTCCGCTCGAAGTACTTAACAAGCCAGGCGCGTTGACCGATGACGAGTTTACCTTAGTCAAATTGCATCCTGAACGTGGGCACGCTATGCTCATGCAAGCCAATATCTTGGATGAAGTGGTGTTAGACGTATGCCTGCACCACCATGAAAAAGTTAACGGCTCAGGTTACCCGCACAAACTGAAGGCAGACAATATTAGCTTATTCGCCAAAATGGGCGCGGTGTGCGATGTATATGACGCCGTTACATCAAACCGCCCCTATAAAGCTGGCTGGGAACCTGGTGTATCACTGCATCGCATGGCGCAGTGGGAAGGCCATTTTGATGACGTTGTGTTTAAAGCTTTTGTCAGAAGCATCGGTATTTATCCAATCGGCTCTATGGTCAAGCTTAAATCTGGCAGACTGGCTGTGGTCGTTGATCAAAATGAAAAATCACTGCTCACCCCATTGGTCAAAGTATTTTTCTCAACAAAATCCAAAACGCGCATCCCCGTTGAAACGCTGGATTTATCGAAACCGAGCGCCAATGACAGCATCGCCAGCCATGAAGACCCAGCCACTTGGGGCATTCATAACATGCAAGAAATTTGGGCTTAATCCTTCGTAAATAGTTACAAACCCTCCGCACTGCCCTGCAAGCCTTATAAATAAAGGCTTGCAGGGCAGCTTTTTTGCTCGGGTAATTTATTGCGCTAAAAACAAGTTTTTTTAGCCATAAATTCGCATGTTTTGTCGCGCGTATCCCATGTAAAATGCGTGTATTAAAACCAAGCAAATGACACCGCAACAGATGAGTCCAGAATTTAACTTAATTCAGCAGTATTTTACGCGCCCCTCACACCACACTAATTTAGGGGTGGGTGATGATGCTGCGCTGATTTCACCTAGCGCAGGGATGGAACTTGCCATTTCTGCAGATATGTTGGTGGCCGATACGCATTTTTTTTCTGATGCTGACGCTTATTCCATTGGTTGGAAATCTCTCGCTGTTAACGTAAGTGACATGGCCGCCATGGGCGCTAACCCAAAATGGGCAACATTGGCAATTGCCCTGCCAGAAATCAACCATGCTTGGCTGGCTGAATTTTCACGCGGGCTGTTCGCTTGTGCCAAAGAATTTGATGTGGATTTAATTGGTGGCGATACCACGCGCGGCCCCTTAACGATTAGCGTGCAAATCATGGGAGAAGTGCCGGCAGGCCAAGCAATCAAGCGAAGTGGCGCGAAACTAGAAGATGATATTTGGGTGTCAGGCTGTTTAGGCGCTGCCGCTACTGGCCTGGCGCACTTACAAAAAAAAGTGGTAATGCCCGCTGGCGAACTGCAAATCGGCTTAGCCGCCCTGCATACTCCGCAACCGCGTGTGGCATTAGGTTTGGCATTACGCACCATCGCCAATAGCTGCATTGATATTTCAGATGGATTACTGGCAGATTTAGGCCACATTTTAGAAGCCTCACAGTTGAGCGCTCGCCTCGATTTGGCCTTAATTCCAACTCTGGATTTTATTCACCATAATTTGCAGCAACCTGCTTTTCAGCACTATCTATTGGCTGGTGGCGACGATTATGAATTATGCTTTACCGCAGCAAAATCTAATCGCGAAAAAATAGTACAATTAGGCCAAACACTCGGTTTACCGCTCAGCAGAATTGGTGAAACTTGCGAAGAATCAACTGAGAATCCAGCGCATATCATTGTTGAATTTCAACAACAAACCGTCAATATTACAAAAAGAGGTTTTGACCATTTTGAATAAGCCAATCAGCACACAACCCGATTTCAAATTTTTGAATGCGCATCTTGCTCATTTTTTTGCGCTTGGCTTTGGCTCTGGTTTGGCGCCAAAAGCCCCTGGCACGGCCGGCACTTTAGTGGCTTTTCCACTCTTTTGGTTCATCCGTGATTTTTCACTTGGCTATCAATGTGCTTTAGTGGCTTTGCTCTTTGGTATTGGTATCTATTTTTGTAATAAAACCAGCCATGCGCTAGGTGTAGCGGATCACGGCAGTATCGTTTGGGATGAAATTGTCGCCATGATGCTGGTGCTGACTTTTACGCCGCGCCATTGGGCTTTTTGGATTCTGGCGTTTGTGTTGTTTCGTCTATTTGATATTTGGAAACCATTTCCCATTAAACAATGCGACGCTAAACTTAAAAATGGCTTCGGCGTGATGTTTGACGACATTCTCGCAGCGATTTACGCAATTATTTGCATGCAGGTTGCGGTGTTGTGGTTAATCTCAAAACATTAGCGGCCGAATTGAGCGCAAAGCTCGAAGCGAATGAATTAACGCTGGCCCTTGCGGAATCATGCACGGGCGGCATGGTGGCAGAAGCGATTACCCGCGTTGCGGGCAGTTCCGCTTGGTTTGACCGTGCCTTTATTACCTATAGCAATGCTGCAAAAATTGAAATGCTGGGCGTGTCAGCACTTACCTTAAATCAGTTCGGCGCGGTGAGCGAGCAAACCGCGCAGGAAATGGCTGTTGGCGCACTCAAACACAGCCATGCACAAATCGCAGGGAGCATTACTGGCATTGCTGGACCCGATGGTGGTAGCTCGGAAAAACCTGTGGGTACGGTCTGTTTTGCATGGGTTGGCCATCACTTTGCAGCACAAACCACCACGCAACACTTTAAAGGAAACCGTCAAAGCATCCGCCAGCAAGCCGCAGCCGCAATGCTGACTGGGCTTACTGACAGATTAATAGCGACCGAGTTTAATAAAACAAATTAACGACGATGATGCCCACCATCATGACCACGATTTTGATAGCTTCTTTCATGTCCGCGATGGCCGTGGTGACCGTGACCACGATGATTACGATTGCCATAATAATGGCCATTACTGTAACTCGTGACCGGTACATAGTGCACGATGGGTTGATGGTAAACCACAGGTGCGCCGTAATACACCACATTCGGATAGTTTGAATAGCCTAGCGAATAATTGGATGAGTAACCAATCGGTGCTGGATAACCATAACTACCAACGCTAATACCAACGCTGTAAGCGTCACGCGCGTATGCAGTTGTTGCAGTGGCAGCCACCATCACTAAGGCGGCTATCGCTGTGCGAAATATTTTCATGATTTGCTCCTTAAATAATAAGCTTGCACCTATCAAAACGCATTTACTGCGAATAAGTTGACACTAAAAAACAAATACAATTGGCTCGTAAAACCAGGCAAGCACAGTTAAAGCGCACAATTGCAGTAACAGCAAATAAAAACCATAGTGAAAAAGCTCACGGCTCGCCGTCAATCGTGCTTCTAAGCTTCGGCCCACTTGAAACTGCGGATTTATTTTCAAGAGTGCATCATCCAATGCCGCCACATCTAAACTTTGCCATTGTTTAAAAAGTGCAACATCCACGCGCAGTTTAAAAGCAAAATAAAACACAGCTAAGCCAAGGGCTACCACCAAAAAACCCATTATTTTTAAATGGCCTGTCGCTGTCAACATCATGCTTGCAAAAGCCAATAGCGTGCATGAAAGGGCAATCCACTCTAATAGTTTAAATGCATTTAACACTGAAATTGTCACACTGAGCTGCGCGTGCGTTTTTGTTTGATTCAACATTTCAGGGGTTAAGGGTGTCGTCATCTTCGCCATGAGGATTATCTAACATTGATAAGGCATACTGAATATTTTGCACATGTATATTACTTAACACCAAGTTTGGCCGCAAGGCTTTGACGTGCGCAATGGCATCTTGCACACTTGCAGCATGTTTTTGCCACACAAGCCAGCAGATGACAACACTGGCACTGCGTGACAATCCTAATGCGCAATGCACCAAAATAGAATGTGCATCTTCCTGTAAATTGACTTGCTTACCCACAAACGCCATCCAGCGCACTGCCCGTACCAGCACGTTCGGCGCTGGGGGTGTTAAATCCATCACCGGCATAAATTTGTGGTGCGCAACGTTTTTAAAAGGGGTTGTCGTAAACTCATTGGTTAAATCCAGTACCGCCAGCCACCTCGTTTGGCGCACATTTTTATCAGGGAAAGCACCTAACCAAACACCGTTATTTATTTCAACAGGTTGCCTATTGTTGCGCGTATAAATACGGTAACTCAGCCAACTACCCAGCAAATACGGTGCCAGCATTAGCCGCGCAGGCCAACGCATCACGCCCTGATGGCGCTGAAACACTTGCTTTTCAAAGCCAAAATAGGCGGCTGCAATGAGCGCAAGGGCAATCGCCACCCAACTAAACAGCAAGGTAAAAAAACTAGAAAATTGCTTAAAATATAAGCCTGCCATCAGCGCCACTACGGCACCCATGAAATAACGCCAAGCCATCAGATTCATGCGGTGGCTGGGCAATTTTTTGCGCCAGTAAAATGGTCGATCGGGAATAAAATATAAACAGGCAACGCCTGCTAACGCCCCTGTCCATACATCAATAAAATGGTGTTGATACACCAACAACACCGATGCACCAATGGCAAAAAACCAAGTGTGTAACGCGAGCCGCCAAAAGTCCTGCAAGCGTTTGGCGTACACCACCCACAACACAATTAACAAGCTAATATGTAACGATGGCGCTTGGTTATAAGGCTTATCAAAGCCGAGTAAAATTGTCTGTAAAAAGCCATTAAAGCCATCAATCTTGGGTACAGAAAATGAAAATTGCAATGGAAATAGCAAAAATCCAATCAGTGAAATGGTCGTGGCAAGCAATAGCCGTAGCGCATGCCTATCTAATGCGTGACGCGTGCGAAATAAAAACAGTGACCCCGCATAAAACGCGTCAATCGACATATACGGCAACATCATCCACGGCACAAACGGAATGGCAGCCTCCCAAGCCGCAACCGCCACACCCACATCGGTACGTGTGCTAGTGAATTGATTGAGCCAGCCATAACTCAAAAAGAAAAATGGCCCAAAAAACGCCAGCCAAAGTGCGCCACGTTTCCAAAGTATTGGATTTTTTTGTTTTTGCATCACATTGTTGTTTTAAACAGCAGAAATTTTATAAATCACTCAATCATCATTACGCACTACAACCTGCTACTTTATTTTTAAAAAATAACCATTAAATTTTGCTTAAATTTTAAGCATTTTAATACAAAAATTCGCCCAAACCTTTTTCGATGCTCTGGAAGCCTTGTAAATAAATGCTTACAGAGGAGAAATTTTTTCTCGATGATTTTCAAGCAATTTTAAATCAAATTTTTAGTCTAGTTTTTTTGCCAATGAAACACTAAAAATTCCCCACGTATCTGACCATTGATCAATTTTTTCAAAACCGGCATTCGCCACGAGTTGATCCATTTCGCGTTGCGTGCGGCGGCGCATAATCCACGCTTTATTTTGACGATGGCTGGTGAGCGTACGCGCAATTAGCTCTAACTGTGGGTGCCACGGTTGATTGGTGTAAATCAAATATCCACCTGCTTCTAAGGCTTGATGCACGCCAGCCAGTGAGGCACCTATCGGCGCATTTTCAGGAAAAAGCTCATATAACCCAGAAACGATGGCGATGGTTGGCTTGGGGGTAACGGTTGCGATGGATTTTTCATCAAAAGCATCGGCTTTTTCAAACTGTGCTTTACTTGCCAATCCTAATTTTTGTATGAGTTCGCGCCCGCCCGCGACATTCAAGTCGCTATAATCACGTAGCAATACATGGTCTGCTTTCACGGACACTGCTGCCTCTAGCGCGTAGCGGCCATGCCCTGCGGCAATGTCCATGATGCGCACTTCTTTGGCATTTTCACGTAACAAATGTGCCGCCTTGGCGAGCAAGGCTTCGATATGTTGCTTACGCACGCGTATGCCACGCCAGCCGATGGCATTTAAGTAAGTGTGGTCAATGATTTCACCTAAAGCACCGCCAATAAACGTTGTACTACGCGCTTGATTTTCATACACATAATCTAAGGTGCTGCCTGAATCAAACCCTGTATCCACCCCTAAGCGCAGGCCACGCGATAACTGACTGCCAAAACGAATGTTGGCGCGCGTAGCGACAAAATAGAGATTTTTTAAACTAAAGGTTGGTAATGGTTTTTTAAGTTGCTCTGCTTCATCAAAGGTGTAGCCAGCCTGGTCAGCGTTGATTAAATCTTGTGATGCAAAGGGTGTTGCAAATTGCGCGGCTATAAATTCACGCGCTTTTGCTAATGGCAAATGGCGGTCTTTTTCGCCAAGTGTGTCGTGAAAAAAGCCTTCAAATACATGATACTCTTTGGTTTTTGCCCCCAAATTTTGGTACAAATCACGCACCGGTGTTTGATGCACCACCCAATCGCTGCCCGAAACCAGAAACTGGGTTGGTGTGGTTATGGCTGCGGCATCTTTCACTAGGCGCTCTGCGGTTTCATATAACTCCAGCAAAATACTCACCGCAATCGGGCGAGTGATGAGCGGATCGCGCTCATACGATGCAATGCGTGCTTCATCATGCGTCAGCCATTTTGCTTTAACATATGAATTGACAAAAGCGAGTGCTGGCACCAATTTTGTTAACCCTAGTTTTTGCAACAGACCAAGCGCAGTACGTGCAAACGGCACATACAATTTCACTTTTAACGCAGGCGAAGCCAACACCAAACAACGAATATTAGGTGCATAATCATGCACCCAAGCGGTAGCAATCACACCGCCAACACTTTGCGCAATGACGGCAATATTTTCCATCTTAAAACCATACTGACGACAAATATGGCGCGCAAAATCATCGGCATCTTTCACAAATACGCCAAAATTTTCTGCATAGCCGCGTACGCCGGGTGACCTACCTAGCCCGCGCGCATCCCAAGCAAAACAATCGAAATCTGGCATATTGAGGCTATCCACCACCTCTTGCTGGCGGCCTGAGTGTTCATGCCCACGGTGAAATAAAATGACGGCACGTTTTGTATCATTTACTTTTGAAGCTTGGCCCTCACTTGGCCAATGACGATAAAAAAGTTCGGCGTTATCCACCGCCGTAAACGTGCGCTCAATTGCAACTCTACCCATTCTTACTCCCTATTTTTGGTGGTTTATATTAAACAGCCATCTACAACATAACCATATAATTAGTTATGTAGTGATATATGTCAAGTGTTTTCTAAATAATTTTAGTGTGGGGTTTTTAAACGAGGGTAGATTGCCTTTTACGACGAAACCAAGCCATTCCTAGCGTGCCAAGCAACACGCCTATTACTAAACCGCCGGCAGCATAATATTTGGTAGACGCCTTAACCGCATGAAAAATCGGGTTGTCGTAAAAGTTGGCTCCTATGTGCAAAGCCAAAATACGCCACTTGCCGTTGGCATCTTTCGTCACAGTCGCAGTCCAGCGTGTTTTCATTGGCAGAAAGCGGCCGTCCGCTAACTGGTAATTTTCAATGCCGGTGCCGTACACCAAACCCCAATTTGGGTCATCAGCATTGCCATGTAACTGAGTAAGTCCATCGGCATTTAACTGAATATCCAATTTTTTCAAATAACCGCCTTCGCCAAACCATTCTTTAAAATAGGCATCAATGCCTTCTGGTGTGGTGATACTGTTTTGATTGATGGTGGTGACGTGTAAGTTTTCATGAAAATATTGCTTTAAGTCTGCATATTGCTCAGTGTTAATCGCCGTTTCAATCCCCGTTAACAGACTACGCAACTCCTGATGTATCGCTTGGTTAGCCGCGTCTTGAACTGCCCCATCTTGGCTAGAAATTTCCTGAATATTTGCTTCTGACGGATTCTCACTCTCGTCAGCCAGCAAGTTAACTATAAACAGCATTAAAAAAATGGCGAGTGCTCGTATCAACATGTTGAATCTCCAATGGGTTACACAAAGTGCGCACTATGCAAAATTAAATTGCTAACGACAATATCTACTCTCTGATACCTGACAGTTTACAGAAATTCTAAGCTAAAAATGAATGCCGTATGCATTAGGCACAAATTTAGCCCTAACTACTGATGGCGCTTACTTAATTGCACATTTTGTGAAATAATTAGCAGTTAATTCAGCACCATTATATAAAGGCAAAAACCCATGGATGACAACAAAGCTAAAGCCCTCACCGCAGCCCTTGCACAAATCGAAAAACAGTTTGGCAAAGGCTCCATTATGCGCATGGGAGATAGCGATATTGGTGAAGATATTCAAGCAGTTTCCACAGGTTCACTCGGCTTAGATATCGCCCTCGGCATTGGCGGCTTACCGCGCGGACGCGTCATTGAAATTTACGGCCCAGAATCCTCTGGTAAAACCACGCTCACATTATCTGTCATCGCCCAAATGCAAAAAATGGGCGGTACGGCAGCGTTTATTGACGCTGAACACGCGCTAGACCCACAATATGCGGCAAAATTGGGCGTCAACGTGCCTGACCTCTTAATTAGCCAACCGGATACCGGCGAGCAAGCGCTTGAAATCGTTGATATGCTCGTGCGTTCAGGTTCGGTTGATATTGTCGTGGTTGACTCAGTAGCCGCCCTCACCCCGCGCGCTGAAATTGAAGGTGAAATGGGTGATAGTCACATGGGCTTACAAGCGCGTTTAATGTCACAAGCCCTGCGTAAACTCACCGGCAACATTAAGCGCACCAACACCATGGTGATTTTCATCAACCAAATTCGTATGAAAATTGGCGTAATGTTTGGCAACCCAGAAACCACCACAGGCGGCAACGCACTCAAATTTTACGCTTCGGTACGTTTAGATATTCGCCGTACCGGTGCAATTAAAAAAGGTGACGAAGTGACAGGTTCTGAAACTCGCGTAAAAGTGATTAAAAACAAAGTCGCACCGCCATTTAAACAAGCTGAATTCGACATCATGTACGGCGAAGGCATTTCACGTTTAGGCGAAATCATTGAACTTGGTTCAAACCTGAAATTTGTTGAAAAAGCGGGTGCTTGGTATAGCTACAATGGCGAAAAAATTGGCCAAGGCAAAGAAAATGCCAAAGAATATTTACGTGAACATCCAGCCATTGCAGCAGAAATTGAAGCTAAAATCCGCGCTAATGCCAAACAGCTCGCTGAAGGCATGACGGCAGCGCGCACCGAAGATGACTAAAATCAGGGACGATTCGGTATAAAGTTTCAACCTAAAAGTTTACGACAGCGTGCGTTGGATTATCTAGCAAAACGCGAGTATTCATATGCTGAGCTAGGGCAAAAATTAAAAGCCTTTGCTGAAGAAACTGACGATATTCCTGCCATTTTAGATGACTTTAAACAGCGTGGCTGGCTTTCAGATGCGCGTTTTACCGAGCAAATTGTCCATGCTCGCAAGGCTAAATTTGGCAGTGCAAAAGTAGCCAATGAGTTACGTGAAAAAGGTGTCGCAGATAATTTGATTGCAGACGCGGTTAAAAAGTTAAAAGAAACAGAACTGGAAAATGCGCTAACCATATGGCGCAGAAAATATAAAGCCAGCCCGCAAAACCGTGAAGAATGGGCAAAACAAGCAAGATTTTTACAAAGTCGCGGTTTCGGCTTTGATCTTATTAAAAAAGTCTTAAATAGTAAGTTTGAAAATGACAATTAAATTAAGTAACAACCCAAGTAGCAACGAAATTCGCCAAGCCTTTCTTGACTACTTCGCCTCAAAAGGCCATGAAATCGTAGCATCAAGCTCACTTGTACCACATGGTGACCCAACCTTGCTATTTACCAACGCGGGTATGAACCAATTTAAAGATGTGTTTTTGGGTTTTGATAAACGGCCTTACACACGCGCAACTTCCAGCCAAAAATGCGTACGTGCAGGCGGCAAGCACAATGACCTGGAAAACGTAGGCTATACCGCGCGTCACCACACATTCTTTGAAATGTTGGGCAACTTCAGCTTTGGCGATTATTTTAAAGAAGATGCCATTAAATACGCTTGGGAGTTGCTCACAGAAGTATTCAAACTACCCAAAGACAAACTCACCGTCACCGTATATGCAGAAGATGATGAGGCTTACGATATTTGGCATAAGCAAATTGGTGTGCCAGCCGAGCGTATTATTCGCATTGGCGACAACAAAGGTGCGCGTTACGCTTCTGACAATTTCTGGATGATGGGCGACACAGGCCCTTGCGGCCCATGTACCGAAATTTTCTACGACCACGGTGAACACCATTTTGGTGGCCCTCCTGGCAGTCCAGATGAAGATGGCGATCGCTTTATTGAAATTTGGAACAACGTGTTCATGCAGTTTAACCGCGATGAAGCGGGCGTGATGCATCCGCTGCCCAAGCCATCTGTGGACACTGGCATGGGTTTAGAACGAATTTCAGCCGTATTGCAGCACGTACATGCCAATTACGAAATTGATGTTTTTACGACCTTAATCGCTGCCGCCGCGCGTGAAACTAAAACCACCGATTTAACCAGTCCAAGTTTAAAAGTCTTGGCAGACCATATTCGTGCCTGTAGCTTTTTAATTGCTGATGGCGTGATTCCTGGCAACGAAGGCCGTGGTTATGTACTGCGCCGTATTATTCGCCGCGCCATTCGTCATGGCTACAAACTCGGTGTACGCAATGCATTCTTCCATAAAATCGTGCCTAATCTATCCGCAGAAATGGGTAGCGCTTACCCAGAACTGGTAAGTAACCAAGCACGGATTACTGACATCCTCAGACAAGAAGAAGAACGTTTCTTTGAAACCATTGAAAACGGCATGGCAATTTTGGAAGCTGAGCTTGCCAATACTAAAAAAATATTTAATGGCGATACTGCTTTTAAATTGCATGACACCTATGGATTCCCGCTTGATTTAACGGCTGACATTTGTCGTGAACGTCATGTAAGCGTAGACACAGCCGCTTTTGATGCCGCCATGGCACGCCAAAAAGAACAAGCCCGCTCCGCTGGCAAGTTCAAAATGGCAACTAACCTTGAATATACTGGCGTAGCGACAACTTTTAAAGGCTACGAAACCTTAGAAACAACGGGCAAAATAACTGCGCTCTACAAAGATGGTACAGCAGTCAATCGACTCTCTGAAGGTGACCTTGGTGTTGTTGTTCTTGATAACACGCCATTCTATGCGGAATCTGGCGGCCAAATTGGTGATAACGGCGTATTAAAATCTGACAATGGTATTTTTGCCGTTGAAGACACTCAAAAAATCCAAGCCTCAGTATTTGGGCATCACGGCGTGCTTAAAACAGGCACCTTGAATGTAGGTGATTCCGTCAAAGCGAATGTGGACTTATCAAGCCGTAATGCCACCATGCGCAACCATTCAGCAACCCATTTGATGCATAAAGCCTTACGTCAAGTATTAGGTGAGCATGTACAGCAAAAAGGCTCTTTGGTAGATGCTGATAAAACGCGTTTTGATTTTGTCCACAATGCGCCCATGAGCGATGATCAAATTGCAAAAGTAGAAGCCATCGTCAACGCTGAGATTTTAGCGAATGCCGCTTGCCAAGCACGTGTGATGGATATTGAATCTGCTCAAAAAACTGGCGCCATGATGTTGTTTGGTGAAAAATATGGTGATGAAGTTCGCGTGCTAGATATCGGCAGTTCGCGCGAGCTTTGCGGCGGTACACATGTGAACCGCACCGGCGATATAGGCTTATTCAAAATCACCTCTGAAAGTGGCGTTGCTGCAGGCGTGCGTCGTGTTGAAGCCACCACTGGAGAAGGTGCATTAAAACTGATTAACGCGCAGCAGAGTTTGATTTCAACCATAGCGGCTGAAATCAAAGCACCCATCAATGAGCTTGTAAGCAAGGTTTCGCAACTTTCTGAACATGCAAAGTCACTTGAAAAAGAATTGGCGCGCTTAAAATCTAAACTTGCCTCCACACAAGGTGACGACTTGGTTTCGCAAGCCATTGAATTAGCAGGCATTAAAGTGCTGGCTGCAACGCTTGAAGGCGCAGATGCAAATGCATTGCGTGAAACCATGGACAAACTCAAAGATAAATTAAAATCAGCCGCCATTGTGCTTGCAAGCGTTAATGAGGGCAAAGTGAGCCTAGCTGCAGGCGTGACCAATGACCTTATTGCGAAACTTAAAGCTGGCGAGCTAGTCAACCACGTTGCTAGCCAAGTTGGCGGAAAAGGCGGCGGTAAGCCAGATATGGCAATGGCAGGCGGCACGGATGCAAGTAGTTTACCAAAAGCCTTGGCAAGCGTAAAAGACTGGGTAACGCAAAAACTTAATTAACTTAACACGAACCTATTATGGCACTTATTGTACAAAAATACGGCGGCACCTCTGTCGCCAACCCTGACCGGATTCGTAATTTAGCCCGTCGAGTGGCCCGTTACAAAGCAATGGGTCATCAAATCGTGGTGGTGGTTTCTGCAATGTCAGGCGAAACCAATCGTCTCATTTCACTGGCTAAGGAAATCATGCCGGAGCCGGATCCTCGCGAATTGGATGTGATGGTATCAACCGGCGAGCAAGTAACCATCGGCATGACCGCACTCGCACTGATGGAACTTGGCATTAAGGCGAGAAGTTATACAGGCGCTCAGGTGAGAATTCTCACCGATGACGCTTTTACAAAAGCACGCATTTTAAGTATTGATGAACATAACATTAAAAAAGACTTAGATAGCGGCCATGTAGTCGTGGTGGCAGGATTCCAAGGCGTAGATGCCAATGGCAACATTACAACTCTTGGTCGCGGCGGCTCAGACACCACTGGCGTGGCACTTGCCGCAGCACTTAAAGCAGATGAGTGCCAAATCTACACAGACGTGGATGGCGTTTACACAACAGACCCACGCGTTGTACCTGAGGCCCGCCGCTTAGATAAAATTACATTTGAAGAAATGCTTGAACTGGCCTCACAGGGCAGTAAAGTGCTGCAAATTCGCTCAGTTGAATTTGCAGGGAAATACAAAGTTAAATTACGCGTATTATCGAGCTTCGAAGACGAAGGCGATGGCACACTAATTACATTTGAGGAAGAAGAAAATATGGAACAACCCGTTATTTCAGGCATCGCTTTCAACCGTGACGAAGCCAAAATCACCGTGTTAGGTGTGCCAGATACGCCAGGTATTGCTTACCAAATTTTAGGCCCAATTGCGGATGCTAATGTGGATGTGGATATGATTATCCAAAATACCGGAGCGGATGGCACTACGGATTTTACATTTACGGTGCATAAAAATGAAATGAACAAAGCCTTAAGCATTTTGCGTGACAAGGTACAAGGCAATATCAAAGCGCGTGAAATTGTAGGCGATGATAAAGTGGCTAAAGTCGCCATCGTAGGCGTAGGCATGAAGTCACACGTAGGCGTTGCCAGCAAAATGTTCCGCACACTCGCTGAAGAAGGCATCAACATTCAAATGATTTCTACTAGCGAAATTAAAATCGCCGTTGTCATTGATGAAAAATACATGGAACTTGCAGTGCGCGTTTTACACAAAGCGTTTGAATTAGAAGCCGCATAACTAGGCTCAATTAACCGAGATTTAATTGATTTTTAAGCGCAAATCAAGTAATATCGCGGCCTTGCAATAAATCGTAGTTGTACTCAGGTTTTATGATTACAACTACGCCAGTAAACTGGCAAGTATTACTAATAACGGAGAGCTGGCCGAGTGGTCGAAGGCACTTCCCTGCTAAGGAAGCATACGGGCTTAAATCTGTATCGAGGGTTCGAATCCCTCGCTCTCCGCCAAATGCCTTAAGTTGTTGAATTATAACAATATCTAATATCTTGTAGCATCGAGACTGGTAGCAAAAAAGGTAGCAATATGCTTTCTTTACCAGTCTATCTCCGTGGCAATACCTACTATTTCCACACTAGAATTTTTGGCAAACAAGTCAAAAAATCACTTCACACAAATGATAAACAAACGGCTATTATTAAGGCTTTAGCACTCGTGCGAGCATGTCAAATGGCTATTGATTCATCTGGTTTTAATAAGTATAAAATCAATCTCAATGAAGGCATTCTGGAATCCGATGGACCAGAAGACCATGCAAATATGATGGTAGCTTTGCAAACATTACTGACTAAAGTTCAGAATGAAGGTGTTGCACACAAAGAGAAATCTAAACCTACTCCCGAACCTGCACCAGTAGTAGAGCAACAAGGTTTAAAAATTCTTCAAGTATTAGACCAAATGTTTTTGTTAAATGATAAACAGAAGCCTGCAACCGTATTAGCTTATAAAACTGCTATTACTGAATTTTCTAAATTTCTAGGTAATCCCAACATCAATAGTGTGCTTGAAAGTGATATTGCACGGTTTCAGGTGCATTTAAAAACCAATGGCAATAGCACTAGAACAGTTGATAACAAAGTATCTGTTATAAGAGCTTTATTCAACTTTGCTATTAGATTACATTATTGTTTCATTCCCAATCCTGCTGCGAATAAAAATATCGTGAATAAAAAAGAACATGAAAAAAATGGCTATGCTATTTTTGAATTACCTGAGATGAAGTTAATCTTTAATAGTGATTTTATGAAAACAGCAATGGTGAAGGATCCCGATTATTACTGGTGTTTAGTGCTTGCAGTAATTACTGGTTGCAGAATTTCAGAAATCACCAGTTTGACTAAAGACCAATTTCAATATGACCATTTAGATAATATGTTTCTAAAAATTAGAGATAGTAAAACGGTGGCTGGTAAAAGAGAAATACCGATTCCTAGAGAAATTTTTGAGAATAGATTTGGTGCAAATTGCACAATCAAAGGTAAGCTTTTTAAATACGAAGATAGATTGGGCAAGGGTTCTGGCAATGCTGTTAGTCAGAAATTTAAACGGCATATGAAAGTAGTTGGAGTTGATAGACCAAAATTAGTATTCCATTCAATCAGAAAATTTGTGAATGATACTTTTTTCAACTTAGATGTTCCATTAGAGCCAAGATGTTATTTTATGGGGCATGAAATTGACAATGTGAATGTTGAGAAATATAGAAATACCGTCACGGTTGCCACTCTTAAAGAAAAAGTTTCAGTAGCTCAAATTACGATTGCTAGAGAGTTGAGTATTCCACTGTTTGCTAGTTAATATCATCTGATTTGTTTGATGACATGCTTTTTAACTTTAGTTAATACCTTTTTGTTTTCTGCATGAATGATGGCTGGTTCAATAATAGGTATATCTTCAACTTTAGTTTCAGCAACCAGTGATTCCGCATTTTTTCTATTTAAAGCATATTTATCTAAAAGCTCTTGAGCCTGCTCAGCAGTAAATTTATGTTTGGTTTCTTGAATAATTGATTTTTTAGGTTGTTCAATTTCAATAGCTGGTTCTAATTCAAGTTCCAATGTATCTGCTTGAGAGTAAGCAACAATACACACTTCATTCTCTAAAGCATTAAATTTGGTTTGTGATAGTTTTGCATTACCAACGAATTTATCTTCTGCACCATTTACCATGTAAAGATTGACACTATCTTTGTGTCTTGAAAATTCAACATAAGCTTGATTTGCAGTAGTTGAACCTGTGCTAAACACATAAGTATTTGAAACAGTTTGCCCCTGACTTTTGTATGCAGTTTGACAATAAGCATGGTTAAAGTTGTTATGTTTGTTGGTATCTAAATTCACAATTGTTTCAACATTATCTCTAACCACTAATAATGTCATGACCTTAGTATTTGGGTTGATACTCTTGATTGTGGCTACTGTGCCATTTTCTAATACAGTATTTTTATCAATCTTAGTTTTTGATTTAATCACAATTCTGTCATTCTCAACAAAGTAACGACCTTCTGTGATTTCTTTCTTGTTACCTTTTTTTACTTCAATCAGCACTTGTTTATCAAAATCCAATTTATTGTCATTCAATAATCTGGTTCTGATTTTGTCATTTAATTTATTCACATTGCTATTATCTTGAGTGATTACAGTCTTCTGAGATAAGTCTTTTGTGTCATTGAAGTAGTCACCAACCAACTTATTCATTATCTTGTCTTGAGTGGATTCTGTATGAAATAGGTTATTACTTTTTAGCAACTCCATTGCCTCATCAACTTTTTTATCTCTAAAGCACTCTGCAATTGATTTAGCCACTTCATTCTTCTGCCTCATGTTCTCATCTAAACGAGCTTGATTATCTGCACCAATATTTTTGTTGATGTTTTGTAATGCACTACCATAATCAACTGAGCTCAATTGTTTAGTATCGCCAACCATAATGATATTGCCATCATGTTTGGTGGTTATTTCTAGCAATTTATTCATATGCACAGCACTGACCATTGAAGCTTCATCAACAATCAATGTAGGTGGTTTATCAAATATTATTTTGCCAGTTTCATAAAGGTGTATAAATTCGGCAATATTCTTGGTGTTCTTAATATCTGCTTCTTTTAATGCTGTTGCTGTAATACCTGCTGTAGCCAATCCATACACTGAGTTAGTATCTTTGTGTAGCTCATTAGCAAACTTGATTACTGTGGATGTTTTACCTGTTCCTGCATCACCTGTGATTGATACTATAGCTTTACCCTTACTCAGCAACCCTATGGCTTCTTTTTGACCAGCATTCAATGAAAGATTGAATTTAGCTAATTCTGCATTGATTGATTTGTAAGTATCAGAAAATTTTCCTACTGGTAGTTTTCTTTCTAAAGTTGCCAACTCTTTAGCTAACTTCACAACATTGTGTTCATTTTTGATGACATTGATTGTGGTGAATTTATTATCTTCATATTCAATGATGGTTAGTTTTGATTGGTATCTTTCAAAACAAACATCTGTGAATTTTTTTATATCTTCAAGATTATTGACTCTAATATCATGTTTAATATGATTCAAAATAAGTGTATTAAATTGAGTTTTAGTAAAATTGCCAGATTTTGAAACTAGCTCATCTTCAAAGCTTTTGATGAAATCTTTATTAAATATTTTTTCTCTAAACTCATCTAGTTGCAAATAAAAATTAACACCCATATCATTTTTCTTTTTGAACTGTTTGTAGTCAAAATTATTAGCTGTAAGCTTATTTTCAAACACTTTCATAATCTGACTATATGAAAGCTCTTGTTTATCTTTTGCTGTTACCTTTCTAATCTGTTCATGCTGATATGCAGTATCTCTCTCAGCAGTTGATGAAAATTTTAATTTGTTACTCTTTGCCCACTCTGCTATCTCAATACTTCTTTCACTTAAATTACTACATACATCATCTGGCACGCCATACACTTTAAAAGAGTGGCTATTGATTTCATCTGGAACTATCACTACTCCCAAGCTTTTCAATTTACAAATAATCAACAAATTAACTTTTTCAGATAATTCTTTTTGATGAGCTAACAATTTTTTATAATCAACTGCCATTGTTTTAGACTTGCCATTGGCATAGTGAAACATAGCCTGGTTAAATACTTGTATGTGTAAATGTATATGAGGATCTAGATTTCTATTTTCATAGTGAGTAAATTTAGAGGCAACCATTTCAGTTTTATCATGAATAAGATTGTTTCTATATTCACTTCTTTGGTTGGATGGCATTAGTAGTTGCTCAACATTCTTCATGACTTCATCTGAAGAATCGTGAATGATTTTCATAAGCTTGGTTCTCAATTCTTCTGGTGCTGAAGCAAATAACACTGATAATGATTTAGGTAGTGTTAAACACATCTCCTGACCTGCTTGATGGTCTTCACTTCCTGCACTTCTAATAGCTTTTTGACCATTTGGTTTATAACCATTGTAGATTTTATTAAAATCTTTTTTATCAAACTCTTTATCTGTTAATTTGTATGTAGTAGCTAACTTGCCAATGAACTCTGGTTTTATTTCATTATTTTTTTCTAAATAATCGGCAAAAGTTAATTTGTCACCTTCAAGATTTTCTTGGCTCTTAATGTAATACTCTTCATCTCCAATTTTGTGACATACAAACATAATCTCTTTTTAATAATTTTTATAGACTATTAAATTTCCCTTCTAAGTAAGTAACCAATGACGACTTGAATGTTTCAAAGCTTTTTTTATGGTCTTCTACAATTCCATACAATTCTTCATGTCTGTTTGAGTTTGCTCTTATTGCATGATTAAACTCTGTGTTTAAATCAAGACCCATTTGAATTTTTTGCACCATCTCAGTAAATAATTTTTCTCTCTTTTCAATGTAATCAATACTGCTGAATAATCTTTTTTGGTTATCAAAATTCATTATCAGATTTTCTATGATTTCGGATTGAGTAAGTTTGAATTCTTGAGCAGCACTAGCTAATGAATTTTTAGCAACTGGTGTTAAATTGAAAGAGCATTCAATTTTTTTTGGTGCATTTATGTCTTTAAGTTTTGGCATTTTCAGCTCACTTTTTTCTAGTTATATATTAACTATAGTAAAAAAATACTGAAAAACAAGCCCCCCCTCATAAAAGCCCCGTCGAATATAGCAATGGTTAAAATTTAGGGGTTTTTTCCAACTTTGGAAGTAGGGTGCTATAAGAATTTTGGGGTGGATTTTGAGTTGTTGTTTTTGACTTTATGGTGAATGCGAATAATGATGTTGCTAAATATTGCAGGTTTAGATTTTTGGGGTTTTCGAAAAATTATCAATTTTCAATTGAAATTTTTCAGTGTTGGCTAGGGTATATAAAAACATAAAAGCATTAAAAATGCAGTGAGTGGAGTTGCAAGCAACAGACTATAAATTTAAGAGTGATTTTGAAAATATCAAACTGTTACTCTCTCATTTTTATTGTGTAGAGTAACGAGGGGAATAGTAGAATTTGAAAAAATTAGCTTATTTTCAGTTTGGAATTTCACCATATTTATTAGCAACTTTGCTACCTGGCCACCAAATTAATATTATGCTTACCAGACAAGAAAGTAAAAATAATTCATCAATAAAAACGAGTGGAAAAGCTATGATTGCAAAATATCCACTCAAGTTAATATCGTGAAACCTCTTTGCATAAGAAACAACACATAAGCAAATTCCGCATGCAAGAGCAGTTGCTATTACATATTGCATAACCTGTGCAGGGAGTTGGCCAAACTCCTTATTTACATAAGGAACATAACTAGAGGCTTTGGTTCCGAACAAATTTATTAAATATAAGAAAAATTGTATCTTGAAGAACTTCCAGTTGTTCATTCTTCCTGTAAAAATAGCTTTAAACTTAAAATAAATTATCTCAAATATATTTTTTTCCACAATAATCCCCTATGTTTTTTAACAACATAAGAAATATTTTGGATTAGTCAATTCAATATTGATTTTCAGTAATTTTCTGCTTTACTAAAAATAAAGGGAAAATCATGAACAAACTTATTGCATTACTTTTAATCACTTTGCCATTGGTAAGTAATGCAAAAGTTCTTGCTTGGATTGAAAATAAAGGTGGAGGGAAAATAGTTCTAACAGATACTTTTTGTGAGAGTGAAACTGAAATCTCGCTCCTTACCTATACCTCATCAACTGAAGTGCCAGAAGTAATATATGGTTGCTATCAAATAGATTTAGTAGCTAACCAAGTTCATATTCAATGGAGGAATCGTGAAAATATTTTTATATATGAAGGTGATACTGTAATTTTCCCTGAAGAGTAACAATTAAAACATTAATCCAAACTTCAGTCTCCCAAGCAAATGTATCAAGGTACTAAATTACCCTTTGATGGATTCAGATAGTTATCAACTATAACTTTACGATACCTCTCAATGTATCCATCCATGACGGAAGTGTTTATTAGCTCATCAAATTTTTCATCATATAAATCATCTGTTGTTAGAGTATGTTGTGAATCTGGAGGAGATATTTGATAAATAATTTCAATCGGCTCTGAAAGTTCTTCGCAATAAATCATGACAGAAAGCTCAAAAGCTTCTTCTGTTCTCATAAAAATTTTTGTTTCTGATAAACGATTTCGCTGAGCAACTAAGCTTCCCAATTTCCATGTAAATATATATTTTGAATGTGTATGTGAATCATCAATATCCAATTTTGAAGCTAGATTAAAGTCATGCCGATGAAAGTCTAAAAGTCCTCTTTTTTCCTTTGCTGGTAATTTTGGTGTAAATGAATTTCCATTATCCATAGCTAATGATGTTAACTTTTTACAATGTATCTTTACTTCTAAATTGGTTGCAGAAACACTGCTAACATTTTTAATATTAAAGCTTAAGACTTCTGCACCACTCCATAACTCTAAAAATTCTGCTCGTTCTTTGTATAAGTCCTCATTTGCTCTAGAATCCAAAAGAGAAATATTAGTATTTCCAAAAAATGAATTAGGTCGTGGTATGTAAAACTCAGGATAATCTTTTAAATTATTTAGAATTTTCAAGCCTCTCATTCTGAAATCTAGAGGCAGTATATTTTCATCCATATCTAAAATTTCTAAACTAAACTCAGGTTTTTTTGGAATTGCATTTTTAAGTGAATCTGCCCACTCCAATCCTACAGTTGCAAGTAAATTGTAAAGCAGTCCAATTGCCACAAGAATCAAACCGATTATTGGCGAATACTCATTAACGAATATCAATCTTAAAAATTCAGATTCGCCAAATTTCTTTTCATACAATGCAACCACGAAACTTTGAATTAAGTTCTGTGCAGAGATAATTAGTGACAACCCGAATATAACCACCACTCTGGTTATAATATTATGAAACTTGAAATATTTTCTTAATTGAAGTATGCGGTCCGCATAGTACACAAAGCCATCAAGATACTTTTTCATATTATTTAAAGATTTCCCATTTTTATTTGTTAGCTTTGTTCAAGTATTAATTATTTTAATTGTACCTTCTGGATAAAAATAATACAGATTGATAATTGTCTGAAAATGAGAATATTCAACTACAAAGTTCAAATCTTTACGGTGTAGCTATCTGACTACACCATCGCATACCATAGTTGTTTTTATCAACTAAGTATTTGAGTAAATATATAAATTAAACATTGAAGCAACTTGTTTCCAATATTTTTTAGTAGTCAATAATGAGCATTTAGAGTGGATTGATACGGATTGTTGAGTGATAGGTGTGCCTTGTGATTTTAATGCCTTCACTGATTCAATAATGGATTCTAGAACGGTTTTTGTTCTTACTTCATGTGAGTAATATGCACTTGCTGTTTGTTTTTCATCCAATGGCATTGAATCAGGTAAATTCATCACACCACGATTAACATGCTTATCAAGTAGGTGTTGATTCTTCCAAGTCCATTTGCTGATTGAATTAACGGTCTGTAGCACTTCTTTTGCATACAATTGACCATCTGGCCACCCTTCAAACTCTAAATTAATTTCAAAGCCTCTATCTTCTACCTCTGATTTGAATTGTTCAAACTTGATATGTTTTTTAACAATTTGGTATGCAAAAAATCTAAGTGTATGAAACAGTGTGCTGTTCCTACCTTCAATATCAAATTTTAGTTCTGTGCTCTTTCTTCTGGGTGTTAGGTTTATATATTCTTGAAACTCACTTAAATCATAGCTTTTGTAATGTTTAATGATTTTCCAGCTTGGGTGTAGTGGGTTCTTAGTAAATTTACCTACATACCCCTTATCTCCATCAAGGTAATTAGTTAAAGCATTATCTACAGCCTCAAAATACTGCTGAGGTGCTCTTCTACCTGCTTCTGTATAAACAACTGGAGTATTGAGTTGATAACAATAATGACAGTGTGCATTTTCTGAATTGATTGCAATCCAAGACGGTGCTGGTAGATTTCTATCTTCCCAATCGTGAGCTGCTCCTGGTCTATCAATATCAATAATGATTTGTTTCTTTAAGTATTGGCTAACTTCAATGTATTTGTAATTGAGTGCAGATTCTTTGGTTCTGAATTTTGTGCCATATTCAAAGCTGTTAGTGCTTCTGACTTTCTCAGGTAATGAATCAATAAAACTATCAAACATAAAATCTCCATTATTATTTTTATAATTCTGAAAATTTATGTGTTTATGATATTGACTTACTTGTTTTTTTTAATAAGATAGGTCTATCAAATACATCGCCCCGTTCAAGGTAGTATTTTCAGAAATGCTCAAGCATCCAACTTGGGCATTTTTATTTTCTACTTCTCCACCTCAATCATTAAGACAGTGTTGATATACAAATTCACTGACATATCTTTTTCATTAGCTTTATCTCTTACTTTATCTAAAAGCTTTTCATCAAGCCTGATGGTGTAGCCAATATCTTTAATTTGTTTTCTCTTTCTTTGTTGAATTTGCATTTTTATCTCCATTTGTATCGGTTGCTATATGGTTATAAGAAATAAAAAATGAATGTCAACGATCTAGCAGAAATAAAAAACCACCCGAAGGTGGTTTATGAATTTACTAACACAGATTATTTATTCCAACTCATCAAATCAAAAGTATCAAATGTGCTTTCTTCTTCAAAATCTTTCAAATTTGCATTAGGAAAACGAATTACAAATAACTCTGTTTCGTATTTATCAGAAATAATTAAACTCTCAATTGAATCTAAATTCGGATGCCATACACCAGGTTCATATCTAAAAGTTGTATTAGTTTCATAAATATTGGCAATCCTAGATAGAACCTGCTGAGGTAATGGTGTACCTTTTTTGAAAAATATATTTTGCTTTTTTGCTGAGTTACTTGGATAAGACCACAATATATGTTCATCTCTAGATAAAACCACAATTGCTGTTTCTTCTGTAAATTGTATCCATTTAAGAACACAAGCAGTTAAAGAAACATCGTATCTATCTGCACAATGACTTAATAACTCTAAAGTAAATTGATTGCCATTTATCTGACTTCTAAAATCATCAATTGGCATTAGCAAGTAAGAGGCAAATATATTTGCTTCTTTTTCAATTTGAATAAATTGTTGATTACCATAACCTAATATTTTAGATTGTGAGCACTCAAAATTTGATTCTTTATCACGATGTAATAAGTAATGACCAAACTCATGGGCAATTGTAAAATTTATTCTTCCCTTAGATTGAACAGTTTCGTCATAAAGAATAAACCACTCATTTGCTTTACTGCTTTTAGTAAGCATTCCATCTATGCCAGTAGCATTATGACCTTTTATAGCAGCTATCTTGTCATCAAACCTTACCTTAGAAACTTCATATGCTATTTCTATTGGCTTAATTGGAAATGGCATAGAAGATTGAACCCAAAGTTTTGAGAGTTCAATTCCCCATGCTGGTGGTGTACTAGGATTTTGACCCATTTTCTAGAGCTGATAATACTGCTTCAATAGTAGCTTTTTTATCAGGAGTAAGATTTTCGTATCTTCTCCATAAAGATTTTGTGTTATCCAACTCTGTAAGTTCTTCTTGTTTATCATTCAATAGATACTCCACTGGAACCTTTAATGCTGTAGCAAGTTTAGAGATTTTTTCAGCCGTTGGATTAATGTCATCTTTATTTTCAAGCTCCCAAACATAACTTTTACTTGAATCTATAAGGCCAGCTAAATGGTCTAGTGTGAATCCAAGTTTTTTTCTTTCTACTCTAATTTTGTTACCTAAAACTGTTGCCATATCTTACTCTCCTATTAAGTTCAGAATAACACTACATTTTGTTCTTGACAATACAATTCTTACTGGCGATAATAAATGTACTTTTATAACGAACTTTTCGTTTGGAAGTATTTTTGACTATTACTTATGAAGGAGAAATTTATGGCTATGCCATTAGGTACTACAGCAAGAACTGGTGAGAAATGTCCTGAAAGTGGTGTTTGGCAAGTTGTTGGAACACCTACTACCACCGCCCCAATTGCAAAAGGGAATACTATGCCCCCGTATGCAGGTAAGGCTGTAACATGGAAGTTAACTCGCTTAGCTTAAAAATATTAATCTCCAAAGTTAATATTACTAAAGAGCCCTCTTTTTGAACTGCACCCCAAAAGTTGGACACTTTGTCCAACTCATTAAGGTGCAGTTTTCATGTCTAAATACACAAAAGAATTCAAACTTGAAGTCGTTCAAGACTACGAATCGTTCAATGTTGGTTATACAGCACTATCTAAGAAGTATGATGTTCGGAGAAGTCTATTAAGGAAATGGATCTATGGATACCAGTGCCATGGTTCAGACTACTTTGAGAAACGCACACAAATCTATTCTGCTGAATTCAAGCTTAGCGTACTACAACTGTTGAATTGCATTAATAATTGACCCACCAATTGCATTTAAAATTGACCCACCCTTAGTAGTTAATTTAGCACAAATTTATAGGGTTGGTATGGTGATATTTTTCTCCTTCTGATTGTTAGCAGTACTGTGTTTATAACGGAAACTATCATTGCCTGTTTCAATAATATTGCATCGATGCGTTAAGCGGTCTAATAAAGCCGTCGTCATCTTCTGATCTCCAAAGACATTTCCCCATTCAGCAAAGCCTAAGTTAGTCGTGATGATCACGCTGGTATGCTCATACAACTTACTCAGCAGATGAAACAACAAAGCACCGCCCGCTTGGCTGAAGGGTAAATATCCCAGTTCATCTAAAACCACTAAATCTACATACATCAGCCTAAACGCCAATTGTCCTTGTTTACCAGCAGCTTTCTCTAACTCTAAGGTGTTGACCAGTTCAATTGTTGAGAAGAAACGCACCCGCTTTAGATGATGCTCAATCGCCTGAACACCAATGGCTGTGGCCAAATGCGTTTTACCTGTTCCAGGTCCGCCAATGAGTACGACATTCTGTGCATCATCAATAAAAGCACACCGATGTAACTGCTTAATTAATGGTTCGTTGGCTGAACTCTGGCTAAAGTCAAAGCCAGTTAAATCTCGATAGACTGGAAACTTGGCAATCTTGACTTGGTAGTTAATCGAACGTATCTCTCGCTCTGCTATTTCAGCTTTTAACAGGCCACCCAATATAGGTTGTGCTGACTCATAACTAGGCACGCCTTGTTGATGAAGCTCATCTGCTGCTTGTGCCATGCCATATAGCTTTAATCCTTTTAAAGTGGTCATCATCACATCATGCTGCATGACGCACCTCCCTTAAGCCATCGTAGCGTTCAACATTCGCGATAGGCTCCTCATTCAATGATAAGCGTTGTGGTGTATCAGCCAGTGGCGGTAGCGCAGGACTAATCATTCGCCTTAATATATTGAGGATGTTTGGTTTAGACGCTACGCCCAATGCCAATGACTCTTCAATCGCAGCAAGTACTAGCGTCTCGTCATAGTGCAGCACCAGTGAAAGCACTTCGACCATTTCTCTGTCACCGCCAACTCTTGTTAACAACTTAGTTTGTAGTTGTTTGAATGCTTCAGGTAATGTTGTAAATGGTGCGCCATTACGTAGTGCACCAGGTTTACGCTGCAATACACTTAAGTAGTGCTGCCATTCATAACAAGTAACACTACTGCGATGATGACGATTGATGATGCGTTTGTGTTCAGCAATGATTGCCATTTCCGCCACCATGACTAAGTGATCTGCATAGACACGTAAACTCACATGCCGGTTAGCAAATGAGGCTGGCACACTGTAACGGTTACGTTCAAAGTTGACTAAGCAAGTCGGTGTGACACGCTTGGTGTATTCCACAAAGCCATCAAAGGATTGAGGCACTGGCATCAAGGTCGGTTGCTCTAATTGCCAAACGGTCGCGATGGTTTGTTGGCGGTCTTCTGGATGGGATATTTGTTGCCATAAGGCCATACAGCGTGCAGTCAGCCAATCGTTTAATGCTTCCAAGCTGGCAAATGGTGGTGCTTGATGCCACAGTCGGTGCCGTGCATCCTGCACGTTCTTCTCCACTTGGCCTTTCTCCCAACCAGAGGCTGGGTTGCAGAACTCAGCTTCAAATAAGTAATGACTGGCCATGGCTTTAAACCTAGCATTCACAGTGCGCTGTTTACCACGGCCAACTTTATCGACTGCGGTGCGCATGTTGTCGTAAATACCGCGCTTAGGAACGCCACCTAAACATAGAAAAGCATGATGATGTGCATCGAATAACATCTCATGGGTTTGTAGTGGGTAAGCCCGCAAGTAAAAGGCGCGACTATGCGCGAGTTTAAAGTGTGCAATTTGTAGTTTGACACGCTCATTAGCGATGACCGCCCAGTCTTCGCTCCAGTCGAACTGAAAGGCTTCACCAGGGGCGAATGTCAGTGGAATGAAAGCACCACGACCGATGGTACCTGCAAGCTGTTGTTGTTGGAGTCGCCATTTCTTTGCAAAGGCAGCCACGCGGTCATAGGAGCCAATATAACCTAGCTTGACTAAGTCATGATAAAGCTGCTTCACGCTACGTCGTTCTTTACGTCCACGTTTGGATTCAGTTTTAAGCCATTGCTGCAGCTTGTCTAGATAGGGACTTAATTTACTGACACGTCCTTGCCCCATAAATTGAGGGGTAACAATGTCATTGCGCAGGTATTTCTTGATGGTGTTGCGAGATAAGCCAGTTCTTTTAGCAATCTCACGAATCGACATTTGATTACGCAAATGCCAGCGTCTGATTACACTTAATAGTTCCACGGTGATCACTCCCATTCTCCTGCTCATAGGTTGAGCAGAATAGTATCGGTACGTGGGTCAATTTCTAGTGCAATTTATATCGTTAGGTGGGTCAATTCTGAGTGCAATTCAACACTTTATTACCAAGTGCAGCTTGACCAAACAATGCAGCCGGTAGGCGCAGAGGCACTTTTGCGCTGGCAACACCCAACCCGTGGTTTTGTGTCTCCAGTGGATTTTATTCAGATTGCAGAAGAGAGCTCTTTAATATTAGATATTGGCGATTGGGTGCTGGAGACCGCTTGCCAGCAATTGGCGCACTGGGGCCAGTTTGAAAAAACGCGACATTTAGTGTTGGCAATCAACATCAGCGCGCAACAATTTATGCAAACAGATTTTGTTGAACATGTGGCAGCATCGGTTAAAGCAAACCAAATCAACCCGGCATGCCTAAAACTGGAGTTAACTGAAAGCGTCGCGTTAGGTGGCTTGGATATTGTGGTAACAAAAATGCTGGCATTAAAGCATGGCATTGGCGTAACTTTGTCACTGGATGACTTTGGCACGGGTTACTCTTCACTGTCTTATTTGAAAAAATTGCCGTTTAATCAAATTAAAATTGACCGCAGTTTTGTGCGTGATATGTTAACGGATGCCAGTGATGCCATGATGGTGAAAAATATTATTGATATGACGCACAACTTTGGTATGCAAGTGATTGCAGAAGGGGTTGAAACAGAACAGCAACTGGCCTTGTTGCGCGAGTACGGCTGCTTGTCGTACCAAGGTTATTTGTTCAGCAAGCCTTTACCTGCTGAAGATTTTGAAGCGCTTATCAATAACAATTAAGTTGGCCTTTTAAGCAACACGCAATCACCTTCAATTAACCGCTTGCAATTAAGTTGGCACAAGCAATGCCACTTCTAATTGCACCTTCTATGGTCGATGGGTAATCTGCGTAAGTGTAATCGCCCGCCAAAAACAAGTTTGGCTGAACCGTTTTGTTCGAGGGTCTAGCCAAGTTTGGAACACATGAAAAAGTAGCGCGCTTTTCAGCAATCACCTTATTCCATAACGGTTTTGGTAAGTGAGGAAATACCTGGTGAAGTTCGTTGGCTACTTTTAGCGCCAGTTCTTCATGACTAAGCTGTTGATGAACACCGCTTGCACTCACAACAACTGACACTAAGCCATTTTGGCCACACAACTGGCCTTTATCAAAGGCCCATTGGCTAATGTTTTTTGTAAAACCTGTCATGATGTTGGGTAATTTAGTATCAGCTGGATATTGCAAATAAATTGTGAAAATAGGCTGGTAGCCAAAAGACTCCGTCACAACCAAGGTGTTTTGTAATTTTGGAAAAGCGGTTAGCAAGTTGTTTAGCCGAGACGGAGGCGTTGCAATGATGACATGGCTAAACGCGAGGTGTTCGCTTCCAGTTGAAATTGTATATTGACCATCGTTTTCCATTTTTAATTTGCGAACGCGGCTATCGAGCTTGATAGTGCCGCCTTTAGCCTGAATGTATTGCGAAAGCGGATTAGCAATAATTTTTGATAAATCTAATTTTGGAATTAAAAAGTCGCTATTTTTCTTATTGCCGG